>Ga0180433_10000275_pt1 | contig 90908 bp, 72 predicted proteins | sample SS_ome_8_FD_132980 | JGI IMG/M metagenome (GOLD analysis project Ga0180433, IMG submission 132980) | Hypersaline lake sediment archaeal communities from the Salton Sea, California, USA - SS_1_D_1 metaG | ecosystem: Environmental > Aquatic > Non-marine Saline and Alkaline > Hypersaline >... | reverse complement strand
GGCCCGGACCTGCGGGACGGCACGTGGCACCACGTTGCGGCGGTATTGCCGATGGGTTATATAGATGTGGCCGATGTTGAGCTTTATGTGGACGGTGTTAAGATGACGGATACGGCCTCTTCGGGTCAGACAATTGAGACCGGTGGTATATTGGATGTCAAAATCGGTATTTTAGATGACGGCCAGAACAGATATTTCAACGGCCTGATTGACGATGTTCGCATCTACAACCGCGCGCTGGACGCCTCCGAAATCGCAACGTTGGCGGGCTTATGATTTGTTGGGCCCAACAGCTTAAGGAAAGAACTGCGGTGAATAACAAAAGAAATATTCAGATACGATTTGCTGTGTTGGCGGTTTTCTTTGCGGTCTTTTCGTTATTCGCAGATTCGTGTTATGCTGTCGATGCTCTGCCGATGGCGTGGCATAAAGGATATGGCACCAGTTTCGGAAACCATGTCCATGAAGGTATTCAGACAAGCGACGGCGGCTACATCGGAATAGGACAGACCTGGGATTCATCCGATTGCCCTCAGATGTTAGTTATCAAGACATATTCAAATGGAAACAAGCAATGGCAGAAGGTCATTGGGACAGGTAGCCAGCCTGACATTGGTATCTGTGTGGCCGAGGTTTCAGATGGTTTCATCTGCGGCGGAGGCCTCTATAATTTGGGCAATATGAAAAGAGCCTTGGTAAAGCTTGAGAAAGCTTCGGGAAATATCGTTTCCGGCTGGCCCAAGTACTATTCGGGTTCTAACAACTGTGCAATCCGCGGGATCGATATACTCGGTGACGGCTCAATAGTCGCCACCGGATATAAAAATTGTCCCGAAGCCGGTTTTGTGTTTATTGTGGATGATGGGGACGGTTTCATAATGAAGACCGATGCGGACGGAAACGTAATATGGGACAAAGGTCTTACTGTTCCTCAGGGCACTAAGGTTCGGGCCGATGGCAGCGGCTTTGCCGTTTGTTCAACGGCATGGTACTATAGCGGCGGCGACCATACGGATGCGGTTCTTATAAAGACCAACAGCAGTGGAACTGAGACCAACAAATATCACTATGGAGGTACAAACGACGAACATTGTTATGATTTTGATTTGACTTCGGATGGTGGTTACATCCTTGGAGGCCATACCACATCTTATGGAGTTGCCAACTGGGATTACTATCTTGTAAAGATCAATAGCTCGGGAACCGAACAGTGGCATAAGACCTTTGGCCAGCCAAGAGGCTATAATGCCGATTACATTCACGACGAGGCCTATGGTGTCCGCCAGACTCCTGATGGCGGCTATGTTATCGTGGGCGGTTCGGGGGACGAATATTCCTATTCCGCTTGTGGTCACCCTTCCGGTTGTTCGGACGAATGGAAGGCCTACGTGGTAAAAACGGACGCTGATGGAAACCTGCTCTGGCAGGATGTTTATCCCCCTACCAGTGTCGGTAACACCGCGGGAGAATATCTCGGCCTGACCAGCGACGGCGGCTATATAGTCTTCACGGACACAGATGCTTTTTGGGGTACTGTTGGCTCCAACGCTTTTGGATTTTTAAAGATAGCCCCCGACACTTCCGATGATGACCCACCGGTGCCCAATCCTTTGACCTGGGCGTCTTTACCGACTGAAGACAAATAAAATGGCAGCGTGTGTGGTATTCTCTTGGACCATGACAGAGGTGGAATTGAGAACACAATTATACAAATTATTGACTTTATTCGTCTTAATGGTGCTATGTGCGGGGGCGCAAAGCGATACGATTACGTTGGTGAATCCGAGCTTCGAGTCGGGTTCGACCGGCTGGAGCGGTGCAACAACGGATAACTCGGAATACTATGCGGCACCTGACGGCATCAGGTATGCCACCTGCTCGGGCGGCTCAGGTTATACCACCCAGCTTACAGGGCACACAATCGAAGCCGGTGAAACCTTTACACTTACGGTATGGGCAAGGAGCATAAATGACAGAGGAGTTACTGCTGACACTAATGCCGAAGTGCGACTTTTCTACGGCTCGACAACAATCACCTCTACCACTCAGAACGTTAATCCGGCAGAACTTCAGGGTGCTCCGCAAAACTACTTCAACGATGACGGTGGAAATGTCTGGCTTGACGCCGGATACAGGATGGAATTTGGAGCTCGATATCCTTTCTATCAGTTGGATACTGCAGACCCAATTGACGATACCTGGTATCATCAGGTTGACTCCGATTATGATGTCGATATGGCCGTCGGCCCGATTATAACGCCACAGGGTTTGAAGGCGTTATATAACACTTACTACGAGGAGTCGCCGAATCCCTATTCCCAAATATGGATTCTTAATGCCACCGGCAGCCCGCCCAATTACACCTGGACTCCCGGGAGTACAATTTTAGAACACGAGGGAAGTGAAAATCCATGGTGCATTGATGCTCATCTTTACTATGATACCGACACCGGCAAACTGTGGATGAGCTGGGGAGGCCTGCCCCTGCGTGTTTCGGAAATGGATCCAAGCGACGGAAAGTTGATTGGGCACCCCTCGAATCCGGAGTATGATACCCATCCTTCGTGGTATCACACCGCAGTTGCCAACTGGAGCGGTGATGAATGGACAGCCGGCAATAAATGGGCGGAAGGACCCTGTCTTTATAAGCATGACGGATACTGGTACTTTTTAGCCAGCTATGGCAATTTAGGGCTAAACTATAGCATTCGTGGGGGGCGGGGTACCAGCCCCACCGGTCCTTTCTATGATAAAGAAGGTGTGGGCCTTTTGGAATGGGATTCAAGTGAGAATGAATATGGAAATTCATTTTTACTCGGTGCCGAAGGATTCCAGGACAATCCCGGACATCCGCATATCTGGGAAGAGAACGGCACATATTATCTGGGCTATGACTACACTATAGGTGAAGAGCAGGATGTGTTAGGCATCCGCGAGCTCTACTGGGTCAATGACTGGCCGACTATCTGGACCCCGATTACTATAACGTTTGATGTGGGTGACTATCCCGCTTCTATTGGTCAGCAGCTCGGCATCTCATTCCGCAATACGGGTTCGGGGTCTTATGCTGCTTTTGACCATGTATCTATTGAATACACCCCCGCGGACTCAACACCGCCTGCGCCGGACCCGATGACCTGGGCCCAAGAGCCGACCGCTGACGACTCCTGACTATATAGCTTCCGAAAGCGGCGAACGTAGTATTCCAGTCAAATAAATCCTACAATTTCTAACCGACAATTATCGCATTATTTAACCTGTTTCCGGAAAAAAAACTTGACGGGTTGGACGTATATACCTTAAAGTACGGCTGCTATGAGAAGCGTAAACGGCAAAAGGATTGTCCGAAGTTATCTTGGCGAGTATATGAGGCTCAGCCCGACAGCGGCTGGTTCACTGCATCTCGGTATCGACATCGGTTCTGTGAGTTGCAAATTAGCACTGTTGGACGACGACAAAAAGATTCGATACCTCTGCTATGAGCGAACGCATGGCCGAGGCATTCAGACGGCGCGCCGATTGCTTTGCGAGCTTTTTGAGAAGGTCCCCCCCGACCGGATAGCTACAATGGTCGGAACCGGAAGTGCAGGCAGGGCTTTATGTAAATTACTGGACATAGATTTTGTCAACGAGCTTATCTGCCAGTCCGCGGCCATTCGACATCTTTGCCCGCAGGTGCGCACGCTGATTGAGATGGGCGGCCAGGACAGCAAAATCACCTTTCTTGGTAGCCCGGACCAATCGGGAGATACCGCGGGCGCAGGTGATATGGCTGACTTTTCTATGAACACAAATTGTGCCGCGGGCACGGGCAGCTTTCTCGACCAGCAGGCTACCCGACTCGGGTTGAATATCGAAGATGAGTTCGGACAATTAGCCCTGAAAAGCCAAACGCCCCCGAGGGTCGCCGGAAGATGCAGCGTATTTGCAAAGAGTGATATGATTCATTTGCAGCAGCAGGCTACACCCGTACACGACATCGTTGCCGGGCTTTGCCTCGGCCTTGCGAGAAATCTCAAGAGCAACCTTTGCCGGGGAAAAGAGCTTTTAAGACCTGTCGCCTTTTGTGGCGGGGTCGCGGCGAACGCCGGTGTGGTAAGGGCGATTGAAAAAGTTTTCGAGCTTGGTGAAGGTGGACTTGTTATTCCGAATGAGCACGCTGTCAGCGGCGCGATTGGAGCGGCTCTCGTGCAGATGCGCCAAGGGCCGGGCACCGGAAGTGTGCAGGAGCCTCGGGTCATACTTTCCCGGCTTGACAGATACATAAAACAAAAACACAAAATCGGTCATCGGCTCAATGCCCTGTCGCAGCCGTCGCATCCGACGCCGGTGAGCAAAGTGCACGGTGAAATACTCGCTGCGGGCCGCCGGGCGGGCGGTTTGATACCTGCATATCTCGGTATTGATGTCGGTTCAATCAGCACCAACGTCGTGGTAATGGACGAGCAAAGACATATCCTTAGCAAGGCGTATCTTATGACCGCGGGAAGGCCTTTAGAGGCGGTCCGTGAGGGTCTGCAAATAGTTGCAAAGGAAGTTGACGGACTGGTAGCGATACTCGGTGCGGCTACGACCGGTTCCGGGCGCTACCTGACGGGTGATTTTGTCGGCGCCGACCTTGTGATTAACGAGATTACCGCCCAGGCGACGGGAGCTGCGATAGTGGATGCAGGCGTGGATACGATTTTTGAAATCGGCGGCCAGGACAGCAAATACATTTCGCTCGAGGATGGAGTGGTGGTGGATTTCGAGATGAATCACGCCTGTGCGGCCGGTACAGGCAGCTTCCTCGAGGAACAGGCCGAGCGGTTGGGTATGAGCATAAAGGAAGAGTTTGCCAACGAGGCCTTCACCTCAAAAGCCCCTGTCCGGCTTGGCGAGCGATGCACCGTATTTATGGAATCGGATTTGTTGAGTTATCAGCAGCAGGGTGCCGAAAGGCCCGACCTTGTCGCGGGTCTGGCTTATTCGATAGTTACAAATTATTTGAATCGTGTGGTCGGACACCGCAGGATAGGCCGGCGAATCTTCTTCCAGGGCGGAACCGCGTTCAACAGGGCGGTAACCGCGGCGTTTGAGGCCGTTATGGGCAAGGAAGTCATCGTTCCGGACCACCACGAAGTAACCGGGGCGCTGGGCGCAGCCGAGTTGGCCAGGCGGCACATGGCCGAACTTATGCAAAACGAGCCGGCGGATGAAAGGCCGAAGAGCAAATTTCGCGGGTTCGACCTGTCGAGCCTGAAATATAAAATTCGCACCTTCGAATGCACGCATTGTTCGAACCATTGTGAGATTAAGGAGGTTACACTGCCGGGAAGCGACCCGTTGTACTACGGCAGTCGATGCGACCGCTATAACCTTAAAAAGGACGAAAAAAAGGGCCGGGATTTGCCGGACCTTTTCGGCAGCCGACAGCAGTTGCTCGAACGCTTCGCAAGACTGGACTCGCAAAGCCGGGCCCGGAAAAAACCGCAGAATTATCGCGGTACAATCGGAATCCCGATGTGCCTCAGCAACTATCAACTGCTGCCCTTGTGGGGCACCTTTTTTGATGAGCTTGGTTTCGAGGTAGTTTTGTCGGGAAAGACCACGAAAAGCCTTATCCAGTCAGGCACCGAAGCGATATTGTCTCAGGCCTGTTTTCCCATAAAGGTCGCCCACGGACATGTGCTCAAGCTCGTCGAGATGGGCGTCGATTATATCTGGCTGCCGAGCATAGTTTCGATGCCGGCTGAATATCCCGAAAACCGGTCCAACCAGCTTTGTCCTTATGTACAGACAATTCCTTATCAGATGAGGGCGGTGCTGTCGGCGAAGGGCTTTGATTTGGACGGCCTGGCGCCGGGCAGGAGGCCCGGTGGGGCGGGGAAAAATCGCCTTATCGACCTGCATCTGCGACTTGAAGACGCCGGGCAGTTGCGTCATACGCTGAAACCTTTAACCGGCATTTTGAAAGTGTCGAAGTTTCAAATAAATCGTGCTTTAACTTTGGCGATGAAGGCACAAAAGTCTTTTGAACAGGCCTGTCGCCAAAAGGGCCGGCAGATACTCGACTCTCTCGGTGAGAATCAACGGGCGTGTGTGATTGTGTCAAGGCCCTACAACGGCTGTGACCCTGGAGTGAGTCTTGACCTTCCGCGGAAACTGAGACAAATGAACATACTTGCAATACCGATGGACTTCCTCGACCTGGCTGAAGCGGATGTGAACGAGCCTGAGCTTCAAAAGCAGATGTACTGGAAGTACGGCCAGCACATCTTCCGCGCTGCCCACATAATCCGCCGGGAGTCACGGCTCAACGCCGTTTATCTGAGCAACTTTAGCTGTGGGCCGGACAGCTTCATTATCTCAATGTTCAAGGAGCTGATGACCTGTTCCGGCGCAGACGGCGACGAATTTCGAAAGCCTACGTTGGTTCTTGAGATTGACGAGCACAGCGCGGATGCCGGCGTTATTACCAGATTAGAAGCTTTTCATGAAAGCCTCAAGGCAACCCGCCGGAGGAGGCAAAAGGTATCAATCCTTCAAAGCCATAAGCACCCGTCAACAAGCCCGTGGCGCCGGCGGTGGGGCGATTGCCTCGGCCGAACGCTTTATGTTCCCTGGATGGGCGACAGTTCTTATGCGGTAGCCGCTGCGTTTCGTCATTGCGGTCAGGATGCACAGGTGTTGCCGCTCGCCGATGAGGAAACGCTTCGATGGGGACGAAAATACACTTCCGGGAGGGAATGCCTGCCCTGCATAATTACCGCCGGCAATATGCTCAAGAAGATTAACGAGACCGGTTTCGACCCGGCAAAGGCTGCTTTCTTTATGCCTTCCACCAGCGGCCCCTGTCGGTTCGGGCAGTATAATTGTCTGCAGCAGTTGATACTGAAGCAGGTAGGTATGCCGGGTAAAGTACCAATAGTCGCGCCCAATCAGGATATGAGCTTCTACGATGATATGCGGCGTTTCAGCAAAGATCCCTCAAGACTGGCTTTTACCGGCGTAGGTGCAGTAGATTTACTTTTCAAGGTACTTTTGAAGATAAGGCCATACGAGACGCAGCCCGGACAGGCTGAAGAGGTCTATCGGGGGTGTCTGGGCCGAATAGTGGCTGCTATTGAGGCCGATGCAAACGAAAACCAATTGGCCCGGCAGATGGAAATCTGTGCCTCAAAGTTGGCACAGGTGCCGCTTGACCGCTCACAAAGACGGCCCCTTGTAGCTGTGGTCGGTGAGATTTATATACGTAATCATGTCTTTGCCAACTGTGATATAATACGTCAGCTTGAGGCCCTCGGCGCCCGGGTCAATCTGGCCAGTGTCAGCGAATGGCTTTATTATACCAACCTGGCGAGAAAGCTCGATTCGGTCAGACGTTTGAGGCTCAAGCCGTATCTGGAGAACGTAATAAGGAATTATTTCCAGCACAAAATAGAACGGCGATTAGCGGCGCCGCTTGAGAAACATTTTGGTCCGCTTGCCGAAGGTGATATTAACGACACTATTAAGATGGCGCTTCCGTATCTGGACGTGTCATTTGAGGGCGAAGCCATTTTAAGTGTCGGCAGGATAGTGGAGATGTATCATCACGGTGCCGGCGGAGCTGTCAGCGTCGGCCCCTTTACGTGTATGCCTTCAAATATTGTCTGTTCCCTCAGCCGCAGGTTAAGCAGCGACTGCGGTGGTATGCCTGTAATAAACGTAAGTTATGACGGTCAGCAGGACCCGACACTTCAGACGCGACTGGAAGCCTTTATGCATCAGGTTCGCAATTTCAGGTCGAAACGAACCGAAGCTGTTGCGGAAGCAAAGCCTTTGCAAAGCCCCGTTCGATGAATTAAGAAAGCTTAGCGATTAAATACACAAAAAAAGCGTTAAGCTCCTGAGCTTAGGGTTAATTATCAGGCGGTATGTTTACAAAAATCAACGTTGCAGAAAAACTGTTTTGAGCAGGTCTTCATTATTCACCCAAAATATACTACTTTATAGCCGGTGTTTGAATAAGTCAACGCACCGATTAAACTAATATAACGCTTTTTATCGGATTATCCAGTTAGTATCAGTCCTGAGAAGCTGCAAAAGGGCCTTCGAGGTCTTAAATACAGGAAAAAAGACGGGGATATCAATGTTGGCATATAGTTTGCGGAAATGTTAGAATGCAAATTTGAAAAGCAGGTGAACAGTTTTTTCAGGAGCACGAGGGCGAGCAATGGATGAAGCCACTTTTGAAAAGAAGTTAAACGAATTGGTACACGAAATCGGCTCTATCCCCCCGCCGCAAAGGGATAGGTTGATAATGCTGGCAAAGCAGACAAGGGATTGTCATAAAGAGCTAAGGAAAAGTGTGAATAATCTACAGGAGTCGTTAGACTACCTCAGGGTAAGCATCAAGTATATGCTTTTCGACCTTGAGGCCACACGTCGCGAAAATGTGTATCTGAGAAAACTGCTTGAGGACGATGCAAATCGACAATAAGGGTATCCTGCAGTCCCTTACCAGCGAAGCGGATATCTTCAATTCACGCCGAACCTGCACAAAAACATCTTGCCGATAATGCGCAAAGCTCTTAGAATATCCCCCTGCAGTTTCGGGAAGTTGAGTATTTACGTATTGACGGGAAAGTGGACATGTTAGCCAGATTGCACAGCGTAACATTAGAGGGAATTGAAGGGATAGTATGCGAGGTCGAGGTTGACGTTGCCCGTGGTGGCTTTGATAAGCCGATGATAGTGGGTCTGCCTGATACCGCGGTCAAGGAGAGCATCGAAAGGGTCCGAAGCGCCATTGTCAATACGGGCCATAATTATCCCGACACGCGCTGTCTGATAAATCTGGCGCCTGCCGATGTGAAAAAGGCAGGTCCCGCCTTTGACCTGCCTGTCGCTTTGGGTATGTTGGCCGCTTCGGGGGGTCTGCAAAGCGACGGCCTCAAAAGATACATTGTTGTCGGGGAGCTGGCGCTGGATGGTCGGGTGAGGCATGTCAACGGTGTATTGAGTATGGCAATGACTGCGTCGAAGAACGGTTTTTCCGGGATGGTTGTACCGCTGGAAAACGCTCGTGAGGCTGCTGTCGTGCAGGGCGTTGAGGTCTTCGGGGTGGCATCATTGTCGCAGGGGGTGGGGTTTTTGTCCGGCCAACTGCCCCTGGAGGCGACCACCATTGATATAGAAGAGACCTTTAACGTCGCCGCCAAATATGATGTGGATTTTTCGGATGTGAAGGGGCAGGAGAGCGTAAAACGTGCCTTGATTATCGCCGCAGCCGGTGCACACAACATAATGATGATAGGGCCGCCCGGAGCGGGCAAGACAATGTTGGCTCAGCGGATGGCGACTATTTTGCCGCCGTTGACGCTGGCTGAATCACTTGAGACCACAAGGGTTTATTCGTCGGTCGGGCTGCTCGAAAAAAATACCGCCCTTATCGCCACCCGCCCCGTCCGTGCGCCCCACCATACTGCAAGCGGCCCGGCCCTTGTGGGCGGCGGCACCGTACCGCGGCCGGGCGAGCTTAGTTTGGCTCATCACGGGATACTGTTTCTCGATGAGTTCGCCGAGTTTCCGCGGCATATCCTTGAGATGATTCGCCAGCCGTTGGAGGATGGGACTGTTACCGTCTCCCGCGCCAAGGGGACGATAGTCTTCCCGGCGAGGTTCATCCTTATTGCCGCGATGAATCCGTGCCCATGCGGTTACTTCGGGACCAATCGGCGAAAATGCAAGTGTACGCCGAGACAGATTGAGCGGTATATCTCGAGGGTGTCGGGCCCGCTGCTCGACAGGATTGATATCCATATTGATGTTCCTCCGGTGGGCTTTGGGACGTTGCGGGGAAAGTCTTCAAGGAGAGACTCCGATGCGATAAGGCGGCAGGTTGTTGAGGCACGACAGGTACAGGCTGAGCGTTTCGGTGCCGGCAAGCTCATTACAAATGCAACAATGACTCACAAGCAGGTGGAGAAATTCTGCCCGTTAGATGAGCCTTGTGAGCAGCTCCTTAAGCAGGCGATGGTCGAGTTCGGCCTCAGTGCCCGCGCCCATGATAAGATTTGCAAGGTCGCCCGTACTATCGCCGACCTTGATAATTGCGGAGACATCAAGCCCGAACACATCGCAGAAGCCATCAGCTACCGCAAGCTCGACAGAAAACTATAAAAAATGGTGAGCCTGCAAGTGGGTGAATCGGCAAGAAGGCAAATTGTTTACAGAAGCCGAGCCGCGCAAGCGGCCGAATCAAAGAGATTTAACCGGGACAGGCACCAGGGAAATGGTGCGATGTATCGCACCCTACACCTGGAATGACAATATGTGTGCCTGAGATTCTTCGGCTTCGCCTCAGAATGACGTGCCATTAGTCATTCTGAACGGAGCGCAGCAGAGGGAAGAATCTCTGGCTCTTGAAGGATTGGGGTTTTTCGCCGAGTCTGTCCTTGAACGAAGCGAAGGACTCAGAACGACATCTATAAACTTTTAACAGAGCAATAACCTGACTAAACCATAAGATTTCTGCATTTCCGCTGTAGTTTATCCCACACTAAGATGCGGGGCTGGAATGATATTAACAGTTAATCGGTTCTAATTAACTGAACTTGATATCAGACGAATCCTGCGCAGGCCTTGGCTTGTCAAATATTTGTTAACCAGTCTCTACTCCACAGAAAGTCATAGGCGGTGTAGCCTTATAGATTGAATTTAAGTAGTTTGTCACATGGAAAATTTCATTTTTAGTCCCTCTTAAACAGCGATTTTGGCCGTATAAAGGCTGTTTTTCAGACTTTTTGAAAAAATTTGTAGTTTTCCTCAATTATCTGTTTGCATTGCAAACTTGTTTGCGATATATTGTACGTATGGTGTAATTATAAGAATTTGAACCAGAAAGGGCCAATTTATGAACACAAAACAAAATCAATTGCCACAGGATTCGGAAAAACTCAGGGATATTCCAAAATGGGCCAAACGCTACGCCGAAAACAGAACGTTACACATGTTCATCTTTTTTATAGCCTATCTTATACTTCTTGGAGCGATTTTTTTAAGCGTCCACTTCTTTTTGAAGCGAAACTTCATCCCTGCCCTGATCATGCTGGGACTATATATAGTTGGGCTAATATATTTTCTGATTACATGCGACAAAAACGCAGCCTCTTATTATGCAAAAACCGGTGTGCCCGAGAGCAGCGGCCTGAAAAAAATGGGTAAATACCTTTCCCTGCCTCTCATTGCATTTATCATCTTTGGAATAATAATGGAACAACGCGGAATTTTTCCTGCCTATCTCAGGATGCCTTTTTCAGCAACGTTTATTTGCCCATTACTAATATTCGCGAATTGGCGATGGATGAAAAGCAGCATTATAGGCTATCTTTGGACCACCCTTTATGGTGCCTGGGCTGTTGCCATAATTTTCAAGGTCCCAATACTAACCTTTTCACAAGGCGGCCAACTCAATCCGGGCGATGAGATGTACTTGGCAATTCCTGTAACAGGCGTGATAACCGGCCTGGTTTCATACTTCTACAGCCGATACGCATTGAAAAAGCTAAAAGAAGCAGCGCATTTACAGGAGAATAACAATGGATAATGAACTTAACATATCCCAGGATCAAAATACCGAAAACCTCAAAGAAATCTCGAAATGGGCACAACGCTACGCAGAAAATCGAACCCTGCCTTTCCTGCTAGGCATGTTAACAAATCTGTTCATTTTTGCTGCAGTCGGTTTCCCATCATACTTTGGAGGTAAGGCTTACCGGTCTGGCAATACGCTTCTTTTATGGATTTGTATCCTGTCGCTGATAATCGTAATTTCATTACTAATCTTCTGCACTGTTCCTAAATGGGGCGGAAAATATGATGAAAAACTTAACAGGTGGTTATACCGCAAAGAAGGCCAGGTTAAACTTGCACTACCCGAAAAAACAAAAAAACATCGGCTTGCAGGATGGATTGCAGGATTGGTTTTTGGTATCTGTGTTATGATTTCAATATTCCTGATTGTATTTTGTGGTCTACCAATTAAATATATGCAACCTGTTTCGGCAATATTTGTTATCCCACTTATTATAGCTATAGGAATTTGGCAGCCACGTTCTGTTAATCCTGCCGGCTTTTTAGTATTGCTGTGGCCAATCCTTTACGTTATCCACGCCATCCTTATTGTTGCAGGTGTGCCCATTGTGTTTCAAGGGCCCTGGACACCACTAAATATAATCATTCCGATAATAGGATATGGAATTCTATGCGCCTTACCCGGACATTTTTACAGCCGATACGCATTGAAAAGCTAAAAGAAGCAGCGCATTTACAGGAGAATAACAATGGATAATGAACTTAACATATCCCAGGATCAAAATACCGAAAAACTCAAAGAGATTCCAAAATGGACACGCAAGTACGCCCAAAACCGAACGCTGACTATTATTGTTTTGATGGCAATGATAATGCTTTTCAGCATGTTATTCGCGGGTGGTATGGCATTTCTGTTGGTTTTAGCAACAGCAGGGTTCCGGAAAGGAAATATGGTCTTAGTTTGTGTTGGGATTGCAGCTTCAGTTGCTGTATTAGCTGCCATGTTGATTTTTCTTATTATCACTTTAAAAAAGTTTGGCGGTAAAAACCGAGGGATGCTGGACCAAATGATAGACCAACGGATATACGGTAAAGAAGGAACCGTATCGGTACCAGTGCCAAAATCATCAAAGAAAAAGATGTGTTTAGAGATTGTCACTGCAGTTATATTTTTCATTTGTTTTTTCGGCACCTGGAATTTGGCTGTAAAGGGTTATATTGCATACAAATACCTGCAGCCTGTTTCAGCATTGTACTTTGTTCCATATATGTTCTGCGGATGGTATTTTTTTCAAAGCCCAAGAATTGGACCTATCTATCTACTTCATCCGATGCTTTTTGCTATTCACGCGATATTAATCGTTGCAGGCGTACCAATGTTTTTTACTACGGAAAATTTCTGTATCTTTAGTGTCTGCCTTCCGTACATTGGATACGGCTTTTTGGCTTATGTAATCGGTCATATCTACAACCGGTACGCATTGAAAAAGCTAAAAGGCATCTCGCATTTTCAGGGAGAAGCAGCCGATGGAGATTGACAGGATTATCCATGAGCCGGCAAGATTGAGAATCATGATGATTCTCTCCGGTCTTGAACAGGCCGATTTCAACTTCCTGCTGACTACTCTTAGCTTAACAAGAGGAAACCTCTCCCGCCACATGGAAAAACTCGAATCTGCCGCCTACCTCAAGGTCAAAAAGTCCTTCAAGGGCAAAATCCCCAACACCAGCTACCAGCTCACTCAAAAAGGCTCAAAAAGTTTGGCACAATATTGGGAAAATCTCGATTCTGTTCGACAATTAGGTAATTCGCGATAAATCCTAAATTCATCGAATGAAAAGGTTACCCAAGCGTCTGTCGACCTTGACAATTCCTCAGACATCCGGTGCGAACACGTTTCAGGGTCTATAAGCCATCGCAAACTCGACAGAAAACTGTAGGCCCCCCGGCATTCCAGTAACATGCCGATTTAATGATTGTAAGGCCAAACGCAGAACTGATAAAAAAGCTTTCATTTCAAGATAGATTTGTTATTATTGTACAGGCTTGATTGCGTTGTTTCAAACAAATAACAAGAAACTTTTGTAGGAAAAAATTATGAAAGCAATAAGGATATTAAGTGTTGTAATCAGCATTTTGTTTCTGGCAACGATAATTGGCTGTAATAAGGAAAGTCAGATTGGTATTGACTCTGGCTCCGGTGATAGCCTTTATGAGCCGACATGGGAATCTCTCGGACGGCATGAGACCCCCAAATGGTACTGCGATGCTGTTCTCGGAATATATTTCCACTGGGGGATTTATTCGGTGCCGGCTTTTGGATGTTGGGGCGGCCGTAATATGTACCAGCCGGAAGGTGGAACATCGGAAGCGTGGGGGCATATCGACAGGACCAGGTATAAGAATACTTATGATTACGTGAAGCAGGAGTACGGAGAGCCCTGCACGGAGTTCGGATACAAAGATTTTATCCCGATGTTTAAGGCCGAGAAGTGGGACCCTGACGAGTGGGCCCGATTGTTCAAAGAAGCTGGTGTTGATTTTGCGGGACCGGTGGCGATACACCATGACGGCTTTGCCATGTGGGACAGCGAGTATGTCGAATATAACTCAATGGACATGGGGCCACACCGGGATGTCGTCGGAGAAATGCTCGAGGCAGTCAGAAAGTATGATATGAAGACGTTCGCATCGTTTCATTATTATACGAACTGGTTCTTTTTTAATCCGGGAAGGATGCTGTGTCCTTATAAAACTGATGTGAATGACCCAAGGTATTCGGGTTTGTACGGGCCGGTACGTGATGTCAAGGGACCGTGGCATAGAGAACCGATCTCGGAGGAATTCCAGAAGAGATGGTACAACAGCGTTATCGAAGTCATTGACAAGTATGGGCCGGACCAATTGTGGTTTGAAATCGGGTTCAGTGATCGGAAATGTATTGGTCCCAAGTATGTTAAGGCGGTGCTTGCCCATCACTTTAATACGGCGGCCAAACGGGGTAAGGAAGTCGTTGTTACGCGTAAGTCAGATGACCTTCCGTTATCCTGCTCGGTATTGGATATAGAGGCGGGCGAATTAGATGAGGCTCAACCAGATGTCTGGCAGACAGATATATCTCTCGGGAGTAACCATTCGTGGGCTTATTCAATCGATGCGGTTTGCAGGCCGGTCGACGAATTAATTGACGAAATTGTGGACCGAAAGAGTAATAACGGTATCACGCTACTGAGCGTTGCTCCGAAACCTGACGGGACACTACCACCATCGCAGGTCGAGGGATTGAAGGAAATCGGTGCGTGGATGAAGGTTAATAAGCCGGCTCTTTTCGGTGCTAAACCCGCTCCATTCACCAAAGGTGGGGTCGATGTTTCTAAAGCGGGGTCCATAAGGTTTACCATGAAGGGAAATTATTTATACGCAATCGACCTGGCCGAGCCGAAGGCCCCCTATACTATCCCGGGAGTAAGGCCGGTAAAGGATTCAGTGATTCGGATGCTCGGTAGTGAGAAGCGGCTGCCATGGCGGCAGGATGGCGATAATCTTGTTATTGAAATGCTTCCTGATCCACTTCCGTGTGACTATGCATGGAGTTTTAAAATTCAGGTTCTTCAACTGCCATGATAACTACGTAGGCTGGTGAAGTCCTGGATTCAGCAACAGTGTAGAACGTGGGTTTCTGTCAACTCTTTCTGAAAATGTTGACATAAGGACCAGTTGTGTGATTTAATGTTCAATAGTAAGTGTACCTCGGTGAGGATACAATAGTTTGCGAGATTTTATCCCGTTTGAAGGAAAACAGGCCGCAAGATGGGGCGGTAAAAGTTGACGGGACGTGGGGGTCGTTTGCGCCTATGCTGGCGGCGCACATATCTAAGGCATTAAAACGGCCGATTCTATATGTAAATGCGCATTTAGATGAGTCCGACCGTACGGGCGATGATTTGCAGGTTTTTGCCGGGGCTTCAGGCATAGAAATGTTTCCTGTTTGGGAGGGGATTGAAAACGTTGCAGATGCCACCGATGAGATTGGAGCGCAGCGGTTGCGCCTGGCTTTAGGCCTGGTTGAGGCTGAACCTGACGAACTTTCACAATTGATTATCTGTGCCCCTGTTCAGGCCCTTAATCAGCCTGTGCCGGCAGGACAGATACTCAAGGAAAAAGGACTCTCTCTGCACATCAAGCAGGCCATCGAGCCGGAACTGATAACCGGCTGGCTGACCGATAACGGTTTTGAACGGGTTGACAGCGTTGATGTGCCGGGCCAGTTCGCCGGGCGCGGGGGGATTATCGACATCTTTGCACCGGTAACCGCAGCAGGCAGCGGTCGAATCGGTGCGGTGGGCGGACAGGAAGCGGAAGCTGTGCGGGTGGAGTTTTTCGGCGATATGATTGAAAGCATCCGCAGGATAGACCTTGATACGCAACGGTCAACGGAGCGTATAGAGGATGTGTGTATTGTGGCGCCTGCGGAGTATGGCGGCTCGGGCCGGACGGAGCTGTTTGTAAATCTTCTGCCGGCAGAGACAATAATCATCTTGGAGGAGCCGGCCGATATTGCGGATGTTTCGGGTGTTTTTCTGGACAGGGCGGGGCGGTCGGAAAAACTGTATCCCTTTAGCGCGGTTTACAGGGCGATGGGCGGATTTGCCCGGCTGGAGATTTCTCGTTTTGGCGGTGGCGGCGGGGAAGGGTGGCTGCATCTTGAAGTAAGCAGTGCGCAGCATTACGAGCATAAGGCCGGTAGCGCGTGGAAGAGTACCAAGGCGGTGCTGGAAGAATTGTTGGCCCAGGCCGGCGAAAAGAAGGTTCTGCTTTATTGTGAGACTCCGGCCCAGGTGCAGCGGATAACGGAGATTGTAGCCGAGCTTCGGGGGGAGGTGCCGGCGAACTTCAAGCTGCCTGTGGGATTTATTCATCAGGGATTTATAGTCAATTCGCTTAACACGATTGTTGTGAGCCATCACGAGATATTCGGGCAATATGCGCTGCGGCGGCGGGTAAGGAGGATTCGAGCTGCGGCACCGGTTGAGAGTCTTGTGGATTTAGAGAGGGGGGACTATGTTGTTCACGTCTCACACGGGATAGGCAAATTTCTGGGCATAAAGACGATGGAGAAAAACGGTGGTGTCAGCGAGTATCTGACGATTGAGTATGCGGATAAAGTCTTGATTCACGTACCGGTGGTAAACATTTCATTAGTGCAAAAATATATCGGGTCTCTGCCTAAGCGACCCGCCCTTAGCAGGATAGGGACCAAGAAATGGAAGAGACAGACCGAGCGGGTGGCCGAGGGTGTCGAGGCCCTTGCCGCTGAGCTTCTTGAAACGCAGGCAAAAAGGCAAAATATGGGTGGGTTTTCGTTCGGTGCCGACTCGAGATGGCAGAAAGAGTTTTCCGAATCATTCATTTATCAGGAAACGCCGGACCAGTTAACGGTGGCTGAGCAGTTAAATAGGGATATGGCCGAGGTCGTGCCGATGGACAGGCTGCTTTGCGGTGATGTGGGCTACGGTAAGACGGAGCTTGCGATGCGTGCGGCGTTCAAGGCGGTCGAGGCGGGTAAACAGGTGGCGGTACTTGTGCCGACTACGGTGCTCTGCGTCCAGCACGGGCGGACATTTGCAGAAAGATTTGCGGATTTTCCCGTTACGATAGAAACGCTGAACCGGTTCAACCCGGCGAAAAATGCAAAGGATATTATCAGCCGGGCGAGGGAAGGAAGAGTTGATATTGTAATAGGAACACACAGGCTTTTGAGCGACGATGTCGGATTTAAGGATTTGGGCCTTTTGATTATTGATGAAGAGCAGCGTTTCGGAGTGGAGCATAAGGAGAAGCTGAAGCGTTTTCGTGTAACGGTGGACGTTTTGACGATGACGGCGACGCCGATTCCCCGGACACTGCACATGTCGCTGCTGGGTTTGCGTGATATCAGTTCGTTAGGGACACCCCCGCTCGACAGGCGTAGTATCGTAACGAAGGTGTGCCGGTATGATAAAAAGCTGATTCGGGGTGCGATAATCCACGAACTTAATCGGCAGGGGCAGGTGTTCTACGTGCATAATCGTGTTCAGTCGATTGAGCGGGCGGCCGAGGAGGTTGGCAAGATTATAAATGACCCGAAGGTAACAGTCGATATCGCTCACGGCCGGATGGCAAAGCATGAGCTTGCCGAGGCGATGATAAAATTCGTCCTCGGCGAGACGGATATTTTAGTTTGCTCTGCGATTATAGAGTCGGGGCTGGATATTCCGAACGCCAATACGATGATAATAGACGATGCGGACCGGTTCGGCCTTGCGCAGTTGCACCAGCTTCGGGGCCGGGTGGGAAGATACAAACACCGGGCGTATGCTTATATGCTTTTGCCCCGAACCAGGACAATAACACCCACGGCGGCAAGGCGGTTAAAGGCTGTCGAGGAGTATTCTCAGTTGGGGGCCGGGTTCAGGATAGCTCTTAGAGATTTGGAGATTCGCGGGGCGGGCAATATTTTGGGGCCGGAGCAATCGGGGCATATCAACACGGTAGGGTACGAGATGTATTGCCGGTTGTTGGCTGAGGCGGTCAGGCGATTAAAAAATGAGCCTATTGAAAAACCGGCTACGGCGGTACTCGATTTAGGATTTTCCGTTTATATTCCCAAAAGCTACATTCCCTCCGACCGGCAGCGGATGGATGTTTACCGGCGAATTGCGGCGGCAAAGAACGACCAGGACTTAAAGAGGCTGGCTGAGGAGTTGTCGGATTTGTTCGGCCCGGTACCCGAAGAGGTTCAGGTTTTGCTCGATATGACTGAGATAAGGATATTGGCTTCGAGCGGTCGGATTAAGAGCATAATAACTTCCGGGCGTGACCTTGTATTTTCACTGGAGGCGGATACAGCCGGACAACATCTTTTTGAAAGGGCACCGGGAATTGTTCGTATCCCTGATTCCAAGACGGTGCATCTGCGATTGGAGAAAAACTATTTCGAGCCGCAAACGCTGATGAGCATCCTTAGAAAAATGCTTCGCGGGGACAAGCTTTCGCTAAAATGACAATTGCTCGCACGAGATTCTTCGCTTCATTTTATTTCGCTCAGAATGACCAGCTTGCTATTTTTTTGCATATAGGGCGATTTTGTTGGCGCCGTCAACGATTGTGATTTTTGTGTCGGGGTTTTCGGCGAGCCAGGTGTCAACTACCTTTTGCGGGTTGTGAGCGGGCCAAAGGTGCGCTGCTTCAATGAGGTCATCGGGTATCTGTGTGTGCATCCAGATTCGGCGCAGGCTTTTAAGCATCCGGGCGAGCTTGTACGGTTTGTGACTGAACATTTCGTATTCAGCCTCGATGGATTTGAGGATTTTATCGATTGGTTGTGTAAGGCGGTTGTAGAAATTTTCCATCGTATGTTCTTCCCCTATTCCCCGCGGGCAGGCCGCTAAAAAGAGCACCTCGCCGCCGTCTGCAAGAGGTTGTTTTGTAAGCTCCAGCGCCCTTTGAGCGATGTAAAAATCAATATCGTTCGGCAGACCCCCGGATGAGACTATCAGACGGTCGATGGCTTCGGTGGTGTGGGTGTTTTTTTCATCAACTACGTCGAATGCTTCGGCGGTAACATCCCGGGCGGCGCCGAAGCGAGACCATCGGATTCGACCGGAATCGCTTATTGTTACTAACGAATAAACGGGCCGGTCTTTTACAATCATACTCATAGCCTCCAGTTGGTCGGCGGCTAAGGGATTATCTCTTCTTGCAGGGTTGTTGTGCCACGGGTGCAAACCGAAGGTTGACCTTTCATCGAGTGCGAGACTATGGTTATGCTCGATAGTTCTGAATGCACACAGGCCGGGTACAAGGTTTTTTATCGGATTCGAATAACCGGCAAAGTAATGGACTTTTACATCTGAGAGAATCAGAAAAATATCGTTTTCAGCAATTTTGGCGTTGTACAGCACGTCGGTGGCGAGTGTGGTTTTACCTGCTCTGAGAAAATCATCTTTTTGGCAGTCGTGAATGTGGATTTCAAAATCATCCAGGCCCGCGTCGGCGGCTGTGTCGGTGATTTGTTCAACTATTGTGTAATTTTCAGGTGTGTCGGGATTGTGTGTCCCCGTACATATAAAGAAGCGTGCAGGTGAAGCTTTTTTTAGCGTCGGCATCACCTGAGCGAATACGCTTTCCAGAAACAGTTTCCGCGTCCCGTCGGGGACAAGGACACCCAAGCGCTTACCGGCGATTATATTCTGGAAACCGGCCGTGTGGATACAGGCCGTCGCCTCGTTCAGCATCGAAGCCTGGCCGACTTCCTTGTCGCCGGACCACGGACGTATGATTTGGCGGATATTAGTATCCGGAATATCCAGGCCCACAAAGCTGTCTCCATAGTGTAGCTGGACCTTCATCTCAAAAACATACCTTTCGAATTTGGTTTATTTCAAACGTTTAGGATACCCGGGGATAATCATTGAATCAAGGCAGAAACTGGGTGTCGGGATACACCGAAAGCCCCGCCCGACCCGCAGAACGGATTCTATTACCGACTTTTGGGCCGGTGTTTCAGGTATGGCATCGTATCCTCATCCACAATTGTAGCCTCGTAAGTGAACATTGCTTCACCCGGTTCATGCCCGATTTCGACTGTGAAGCGGTCGCCCTGTACATCATCTGAGTTTATGAATGCGAAAAGTCCGGGCCGGTCGGAAAGAAGGCCAAAGGTAACATCTTCCAGCTTCTTAAGCTTCCATTTACTCACATCAATAGTATCTTCGCCGAAGAAAATCGCCCGCTCTTTTATTGGCATACCTGCCCCTTTCAAATACTACCGACAACCTTCAACTTTTTTCAATATTATACTAAAAAACACATTTTATTTGAGTTCCGAGAATGTGAAGGTCATTCCAACAGTAAGCGGATTTGCTCGCCTGCCAGAGATAATAAATGTTTCCCGAAAGATTATCCGACAGCTTCATAGAAACACCCGAATAGAATCTGTTCCTGCTGATGCCGGACCGGTCCAAATCGAGATAAAATTCTTCAGCTATATATGGTTTTAATCCAAGTGGTGTCAGCTCCCATGGGAACACGACAATAAACTTGTTTCTGTACCTCCACATATCTTTTGCGTCGTATTTGTCCCGATACTCAAATCTCGACCTATCGCTCAAAGCAAAACCCGCCAACTTTGCTTTGAAAGTCAGATTCAAATGCGGCCGATTTTCCCACTTCCAGTCCCTGCCGGTCCCTCTTTCGGCAATGTGCCTGAAATTGAAACCGAGGGTCAGCCAGTCGGCTAAATTCGTTGCGACCCCCAAATCCGTGTGTCTGTAATAGAGTCTTTTGGCATCGTCTCCGATTCTAAATTCCTCTTCGACTGTACCATACCATTGTTTATTGATGTCAAACTTTGCAGTGGCGCTGCTCCAGTACTGAAAGTCTCCGTCATCGAAGCCGGCGCAAAGGCGGCTTGTCAAAACAACTACCATTATTAAAATAACAAGATACCGATATCCCGTTGCCATTATCAATTCCCTAAAGTCGCACCTGTAATATGGTTTATGCCTTGGTCACAGTTTTTACAATAGTCAATGTGCCTAAGATTATCGTCAATACAGCAATCGCCATTTTCAGCTTCTTCGTACTAATAAGCTTCACGCTTTTAGCCGACAGCGGCACCGATAAAACCGCACCGATGACAATATAGGGCGCGAGCTTCCAGTCCACGGGATTGCTCGAAACAAGCAGATATGTAATTACCCCGACAAAGCAGGTCAGGCCTTCTGCTAATGATGTAATTCCTATCGCGCTTTTACCTTCAACTCCGGAAAGGATTTGGCCTCCGGTTACTACAGGCCCGTAGCCTCCGCCGCTCATACCTTTATTGAAGGAGGCGATCAAGCCCAGGCCGATAATTCTTTTCCAGGAGAATGTAAAATCCCTGTTGAAGCAGACAAGGATTATCACACCCATTGACAGAACCAGGCATCCAATGTACATTTTCAGCCAGAATTTCGGAATATTCACAGCAATGAAAACCGCAGCAACTGTTCCCACAATGCTGCAAACTGCCAGCAGCAAGGCAACTTTCAGATGTTTTGGGAAAGTTTTCCTGACGGTCTCGATGTACCCGAGAGGGCTTAACATGTTCTTGATATTAAAGGCTTCCATATTCGCGGGCTTTAAATTTACATTACCCTCCCGATGATGGAAAATACCCGCTGATATGCCGCTTATCAGTTCAGACAGCAGAATGGCCGGCACAATCTGCATCGGGGAAAAGCCCATAAGCATGAACACAGGTGTTAATGTGGTGCCGTATCCCATCCCAAGGGTCGAATCCAAATATTCACAAACAAAGGCGCACACAATTAGCGCGATAATAATCCACAAACTTAGCTCACACATCCTCGTTTCTCCTGAATATTTTTAACGATAATTGTTCAGATATCCGATGAGTCGCTTAAACTAAATCAGCTAAAGTCAAAGCTTCCAGCTTGCCTGCTATGTAGTCTCGTATTTCCCTGAACACATCTATAATCTTTGGTTCTTTTGCCAGAGGTGTGTCCGAATAAAAGTATTTGCTCACGGAATCGGTCGCGGCAAGTGCCCCATCCATCAGTCTTATGATTTCAGCTACGCTTATTTCAGATGCCGGCTTTGCCAACTTGTAGCCGCCGCTGGCACCTCTTCTTGTCTTGATGTAGTGATTTTGCCTCAGGATTGAAAATAGCAGTTCAAGGTACTTTTTTGAGATGTCGCAACTCGAACAAATCTCTTCTATCTTGATAAAGCCGTTTTTTTGCTTCCGCGCCATATAAACAAGCGCCAGAATCGAATATTCACTTTTCGTGGTCAGCTTCATAAAAAAGTTTCCTTAAATTTTTTCCTTTTCTACAAAAAAATGTGTATCCAGAATTAAACTTCAAGCACCGAGCATCCTGCTTGAGGAGCCGGATAGCCCACTAAAGAGCCGAAAAACCTCCGGAACCAGGCAGGCCCCACGTTTTTTTTTAGAATAATCAGGGAAGGCCTTTCTTTCTTCGCAACTTCCATGCACACCGCTCTGAAACGTTCTGTGCGGACATAAGTTGTCACCTGAATATTTTCTGCTCTGGCCCTGTTGGCGATAGCCTCCGCCTTTTCCTCCTGTTGTTGATGAATGTCCACCAAAAGCTTTTTTTCACATTCCTCTTTCCAGCGGGGAAAAAAACCGATGTCGGTTTCAAGAAAGTATAGCCACATATTGACTTGATGACCAAATACGATAACAAGTTTTTTGCACCGTCTCGCCTTTTCTATCGCAGCTTCAATAGTTTCGACAGAATCCTTAAAAGTGGACAATGCCAGCATCACCGGACCTGTTGCTCCGAACTCTGGTGCACTCTGAGAAACGTCTCGGGACATTTCAAAATAAAAATCAGTATTCCTTGGCATTTTCCAAACCCTTCTGTCTCGTCTATCTAACAATTACCTCAGTGGTGTATATCCGGTATAGGTTCAATGCAAATTTGCGACCGGCGCCGCTCATAATTCCAAAAGGACTTTTAGAATTTTGTATATCTACCTTGTCTATATACATTATAGACAAAGCTTGGGTTTTTGTCAAGCTTAAAATTTTAAATTATCGCTTTTTTTCAAAACAGCGTAGTTGTGTATGAACTAACTGCATTATTTACAATGACTTAAAAGAATTGTAAAAAAACGGGCAAAAGTGAGGTTTGTTATTGACAAAAACAAACGTTTGTTTTATACTGTTGTTTGAAGTGCGTGTTTGAAATTGTTCTGAGGGAGCTTGATAATGAACAACGAGGAATTTCATAGGGTACCAAATGTGAAAAGCGAAACAGTTCGGGAAAAACTACTTGATGTCGCGGAGGAGCTTTTCTGCGAACGAGGGTTTGAAAGGACTTCAGTCAGGGACCTTACAACGGCTGTGGGGTGTAATGTTGCAGCAGTGAACTATCATTTTGGTGGAAAGGACAAACTTTATGTTGAGATGTTTCGCAGGCAAATGCATCGGATGTTTCAAAGACAAAGGGAAATGATAGAAAGGCTCGAAAAAAAACCGGAAGCAACGTTAGAAGGCCTGGTAAGAGATACAATATCTGTACATATAAAAGCAATTGAAAAAAAGGAAAAAAGCGCAGCGGTAATGAAGCTGCTCGTAAGAGAAGTGCTTAATCAGCATGTATATAAGGATGAAGTTGTGGGTGATTTCAAAAATGATTTTTTCCCTTTTTATTGTGAGGCGATGAGGCGGTTCTGTCCGGGGCTTGAATTGGAAAAGGCTCGTCTTTGCATGTTTTCATTAGATGCATTGGTTATTCATCCAATACTGTTCTATGAGATATATTTGGAAACAATCCCGAAAATTAAAGCGGACGAAATTATCGAGCATATCGTCAAATTTACCTATGCGGGCATTAGAGCATATTGCAAAGATAACGAGTGATGACATTAAAAAGACATAAAATCAAGTTATATATATGTATGGCAATGACCGTTGTAATCGCCGGTTGTATGGTCGGACCCGATTATGTTCGACCCCGGACAGCGGCCGACGACGGAACAGGATTTATAAACGCGCCGCCCGGCTGGACGGATGCAAACGATGTCTGCGGCGAAGGACCCTGGTGGCGGTGTTTCGGGGACAAGGTTACGGCCGATTTAGTGCTTCTTGCCCTTGAGAGAAACAGGGACTTAAAGGCCGCGGCGGCTAAGGTTTTGGAGGCCGAGGCACTTCTTGCCCAAAGCCACGGTGTCAGGCTGCCGAACATATCATACGCTGCAAACAGGCAGCGGGGAAAGGTTTCCAGAGCTGTTTTTGGTGGTGCGGGCAGTTTTTATTCCACGATTTACAATCAGAACTTCAATGTCAGCTATATTGTTGACTTTTTCGGAAAGTTAAGACGAGCGGAAAAGGCGGCGGTAGCAGATCTTTTAGCGAGTAAGGCAGAGCGACAAAGCCTCAGACATGCTATTATCTCTCAGGTTGTGCGCACGAGGATACAGATAGCAACACAGCAGAGACTTTTGGATGTGGCGCGTGCGAACATTATCAGTCGTGAACAAACCCTTCAGATAGTCGAAAGGAGATATAACTCAGGCCTGGTCGGTCCGCTTGATGTATATATGGCCAAAGAGAACCTCGAGGCTGCAAGAGCGCTGGAGCCGCAGATTCTTGAAAGCGTCAAACTTGCCCGGCACAGCCTTGATGTCTTGATAGGGCAAAGGCCGGGCGCGTTGGCACAACTGCCCGACAGCCTTGGAGATATGAGCGAGCCTGAGCCGGTTCCGCTTAGTCTGCCAGCCGCCCTTTTGGACAGAAGGCCCGACGTACGGGCGGCGGAGATGCGGTTAAGGGCTGCTACTGAACGTGTGGGTGTGAGTATCGCAGCGCTGTTTCCGGACCTTACATTCAGTGGCAGTTGGGGATATCAGGTAGGAAAATTCTCGATGCTTACCGACCCTGAAGGTGAGGTTTACTCGGCGATAATAGGCCTGGCGGCTCCTGTATTCAAGGGTGGCCAGTTAAAGGCCCAGGTCGATGCGGCAAAGGCCCGTGCTGCTCAGGCCGCCGAGAATTATGCCGGCGTGGTGTTAGTTGCTTTGCGGGAGGTAGAAGATGCCCTTGTTCGCCAGCAGACACTGAAAGACAGACTCGGCCATCTCACAGAGCGGCTCAAGCAAGCTTCGCAGGCCGAGGCTCTGGCGAGACAGCGTTATATGCGAGGTGTCGAACAGCTTCTGGTTGTACTTGATACCGAACGGAGAAGGATATTAGCGGAAAACGAACTCATCTTAACTACCGGAAATTTGTGGAACGGGCGGGTTGAACTCTTTCTTGCTCTGGGCGGTAGCTGGGATGTTGGAATGGACGATGAGCAGCCCGTTGATTTGGGGATAGCAGATGCCGAAACTAACTGACAAACTAAAAAGGGTATTACTGATAATGGCGATATTAGCCGTAGGCGTATTTATCTTGATGATGACGATTCTACTGCGAAAGCCGCCTGCAAAAAAGCCAAAGGAGGTCCTGGCGCCTTTACTGAACGGGCAGGTGGTGCGCACGGAGGATATGAAAATGGTTGTTCGTGGTTTCGGCACAGTTGAACCTAAGGTGGAGGTCCAGGTAGTGCCCCAGGTGTCGGGGCGTGTCGTGAGCTGCCACAAAGATTTCGTCAACGGCGGCTTCTTCAAAGCAGGTGAGCCACTGATAACAATTGACCAGAGCGATTACAGGCTGGCCGTGGAAAATACCGAGGCCGCTGTCGCCGCCGACAGGGTGTATCTGGAAAGGGAGTTAGCTGAGGCGGCCGTTGCCCGGCAGGAATGGGAACAACTGAATCCGGATCGTGAGCCAGCAAATCCGCTGGTACTTCACGAGCCGCAGATTGCAGAGGCCGAGGCGAAGCTGCAGGCTTCGGAGGCAAGGTTAAAAACGGCAAAGCTCAATCTCGAACGAACGGTTATATCGATGCCCTTTGACGGCAGAGTGGAATCGGAGTCCGTTGATGTAGGTCAGTATGTTGTGGCGGGCCAGCCGGTGGCGACCGTTTACGGGACCGATGTTGCCGAGATTGTTGTACCATTGGAAGACAGGGATTTGGCCTGGTTTGACCTGCCGGTCGGCTTTAACGATTCTAAAAGCTCATCTTCGGTTGCCGGGGCACAAGTTGATGTCGTAGCAAATTTTGCAGGAGAGAGGCATTTGTGGGCCGGGCGGGTGGTCAGGGCACAGGGCCGGATTGATTCGACCTCCAGAATGGTCAATGTGGTCGTTCAGGTTGCCGACCCCTTTGAGATGTCGAACCATCGGCCGCCGCTGACACCGGGAATGTTCGTAGAAGTCGAAATCAGGGGCAAGGATGTTGAAGGAGTTATTCCGGTTCCGCGCTACGCTGTTCATAATGCGAACGAGGTCTGGGTGGCCCATGAAGGCCGGCTCCGAATCCGGGAGGTTGGCATTGCCCGCAAGGATAAAAACTACGCTTACGTAACCACGGGGCTTTCCGATGGTGATGTAATTATAACAAGTTCGCTTGACACGGTTACAGACGGCATGAAGATACGTTCCCGTATCACGGATGCCCGGATTGATAAGGAGTCTGATTCAAAGTGAACGAGCTTATCGAAGAAAGCAAAGGGCCGCTTGCCTGGTTCGCGCGCAATCATGTTGCCGCGAATTTGCTTATGCTGCTGATTTTGGTTGCAGGCTTTATGAGCATCCTCACCATCAGGGTGGAGTTCTTCCCTGAAATGAGTGTGGATATTATCACGGTAACCGTTCCGTATTTAGGTGCTTCGCCGGACGAGGTCGAAAACGGTGTTGCCTTGCGAGTCGAAGAAGCCGTTGCAGCCGTTGACGGTATAAAGCGAATCCGTTCAACCTCCTCCGAGGGCAGTTGTATGGTTATTATCGAAGTGGAAGAATACGCTGATACCAAGGATGTTTTAGATAATGTAAAAGCCGAAGTTGACAGAATAATAACCTTTCCTGAAGAGACCGAAAAGCCCATCATAACCGAGATTACCACCCGAAACGAGGTTCTGACGATAGTTTTGTACGGGGACACCTCCGAAAAGACCCTCAGGGAGTTAGCCGAAGAAGTGCGGGACGAATTGACGTCTATGGATAATATCAGCCAGGCAACGATGGCAGGTATCAGAAACTATGAGATATCAATAGAAGTGTCGGAAGAGAATCTGCGTCGTTACGGCCTGAGCTTTGATGAGGTTTCAAACGCGGTGAAAAGAACTTCGCTCGATGTTCCGGGAGGCTCTGTCAAGACTCCCGGCGGAGAGATTATGTTCAGGGCAAAGGGGCAGATGTACTACGGGAACGAATTTGAAAAAATAGTTGTCCTGACAAGGCCCGACGGCACACGAGTACTTTTGGGTGATATCGCTGAGGTTATTGACGGATTTGAAGATTCGGACATTTCATCACGTTTTGACGGCAAAAAGGCGGCATTTGTCTTAGTTTACAGGGTTGGTGAACAGGGAACGCTGGATATCGCAAACACCATCTCTAAGTATATAAAGGATAAACGGAATTATCTGCCTGAAGGGGTGTCTATCGGAATATGGGAAGATAATTCGAAATTCCTGCGGTCGAGGATGAATCTCCTCCAGAGGAACGCGATGTTGGGTCTTTGCCTTGTGTTCCTCTGCCTGGCCCTGTTTCTCGACCTTAAGCTGGCGTTCTGGACGACTATGGGAATACCGATATCATTTCTCGGCGCATTCTGGCTGATGCCTCTCGTTGGTGTTTCGCTGAATATGATTTCTCTTTTTGCTTTTATTATGTCATTGGGTCTTGTGGTTGACGATGCAATAGTAGTCGGCGAAAATATCTTCGCATACCGGCAGGACGGGATGAGGCCGATCGCAGCGGCGATAAAGGGCGTTAGAGAAATGGCGGCGCCGGTAACTATGGCCGTGCTTACAACCGTATTTGCCTTTTTGCCCCTGATGTACACCAAAGGCATAATGGGCAAGGTATTAAAGGTCATTCCGTTGATTGTGATAAGTGTTTTGCTGGTTTCTCTGGTGGAGGCGCTGTTGATTTTACCGGCCCATCTGTCGGTCGGGAGAGTTGCCAGGAAAACGAATTCAAAAAAAGGTTTGGTGGCCAGGTTTCATCTGGCGGTAGGGAGAATGTTAGAGGCCTTTATCAACGGTCCTTTTGCCCGCCTTGCAACGGCTGCGGTCAGGTTGCGATATGTAACCTTGTCTTGCGGCATTGCTATCTTCCTGTCAACGGTCGGTCTTATCGTCGGCGGATATATTAAATTCACATTCTTTGATGCCGTGGAAGCCGATAACATGATTGCTCTTGTAACAATGCCTCAGGGGACGGCACTTGAGCAAACCAGTGAAGTAGTAAAAAGGATAGAAGCCGCCGCCGGGCAGGTCCGCAGGGAGGTGGACTCGCTTCGGCCGGGGCAGCCGTCGATTTTCAGACATGTATCAACGGTCCTCGGCGACCAACCCACGTTGCGCAAACAAGGCGGGCCGATGGAAGCAAGCCCGGCCGGGGTTTCCGCGGCACATCTTGCCGAGGTAAACGTTGAGCTTTTGGGTGCCGAGGAACGGGGCGAGATATCGTCAATCGAACTGAAAAATCGGTGGCGCCAACTCGTCGGCGAAATACCCGGTGTCTCCTCGTTGACATTTGAGTCCGAGTGGAGGAGTGTCGGTGAAGATATCAATGTAGAACTGACTCATGACGACTTCGATATGCTTCTGGCCGCAGCCGAGCAGCTCAAATTGATATTGCGGGATTATGAAGGAGTAACTGATATCAAAGACAGTTTCGAGGAAGGAAAGCGGGAGGTAAAACTTGCCGTTAAAGATGCCGGAAGAACTCTCGGCCTGACTCTGGCGGACCTTGCACGCCAGGTACGACAGGGTTTTTATGGAGAAGAGGCCCAGCGTATCCAGAGGGGCAAGAACGATATTCGGGTAATGGTAAGGTATCCTGAAGACCAGCGCACGAGCCTGGCCGACATTGAGAATATGCGCATCCGCCTTCCCGACGGCACCCAGATACCATTTAACACCGTTGCCGATGTGAAGTACGGCCGGGGCTATGCCAATATTCGAAGGGTTGACCGCAGGAGGGTGATAAATGTAACCGGAGATGTTGACGAGGCGGTGGCGAACGCCGGGGAGATTAACAGGGACCTGGCCGAGAACATTATTCCGGAATTGATGATAAAGTATCCCGGCCTGACATTCCGTTTCTCGGGCGCTCAACGCGAACGCAGCGAATCGTTAGGTTCTTTGCGAACGAATTTCGTGGTTGCTATGTTAGCCATATACGGTCTGTTGGCCGTTCAGTTCAGAAGCTATGCACAGCCTGTGATTGTTATGTCTGCGATTCCGTTCGGCCTTGTGGGAGCGACCGTGGGCCATCTTTTGATGGGCTTTAATCTGAGCATCCTTTCGCTTTTTGGAATAGTGGCTCTGGCTGGGGTGGTTGTAAATGACTCTCTGATTATGATTGACCTGATAAACCGGGAGCGCGCAAGCGGAATTGAACTTGTGAAAGTTGTCAGGGATTCTGTAACGCGAAGGTTCAGACCGATTATGCTCACCACGCTGACGACTTTTTTAGGGCTGGCACCGATGCTCCTTGAAAAGAGCATTCAGGCGCGGTTCCTGATACCTATGGCTATTTCGCTGGCCTTCGGCGTTGCCTTTGCAACGATGATTACACTGCTGCTGGTCCCCAGCCTGTACATGGTCCTCGAAGACATAAAGGCCCTGCCCGCAAAACTGACCCGAAATAAACAAATGTGATTTTTAAGCGTCTCGGCATCAGCCCCGAAGGGGCGGTATAATATAGCCCGGGGCAAGGGAAGCGCAGCCCTGGGAAACAAAGGGAACACCCAAAAAACAAAAAGCCCTGAATGGGCGATATAAAATAGCCCAAGCCAAGCGAAGCGATGATTGCCATTGTCAAACCATGTCCTGAGCGTAGCCGAAGGGTTGTTTGGCCGTTTTTTTTCTTTCCATTGTTACAGAGCCCCAAACTTAAGCGCGGGGTCATTCCGAGCACCCACACGTCATTCTGGGGCGCATACATGTACCCAAGTGAATTGAATCATAGCTAATCCAGAACAGCAGAGTAAGTTTACTCAGGGCGATTAATCGTTCTGTTTCGTCAAATTTTTTGTAATTTTTTGATTTTCTTATAGTTTTGACTTGAACTTTTCCCTCTGATTTCCGATAATACATTGAGAATAAGTTATGATAATTGTGTGAGCTTGGGTTGCGGCCCAGGCAAGATACTATCGCGGGAGGTTGCGTGCCTCCCGCATTTTTTATAAGGAGTAAAATAAAAAGTGGCACAGAGAATTTGTGTATTTGTGGATGGAGAGAATTTCCGTTATTCAATAGTAAACTTATTTGATCAGTTCAATTCTAATGATTATCTTCCCAAGCAGGCTAATTGGGACACGTTATTTGACTGGTTTGTGTCGAAAGCCATTCTTGGTGGTGAAAGAGTAAGAACTTATTGGTATGTCATCCAGTTATTAGACTTCTTTCCATATAAATTCCCGAGCGCCGAAAGTAACCCCGAAGTCCTGAAAAGACTTCTATGTAAAGATAAGTGGAGTCACAGCCAACTAAAGGAATTAGAGGGTGAGGAATTGACTGCGAAGATGAAGGAAATCGTTGGCAGACTCCATCATCGGCAAAACAGCATGAGATACCGCTTTGAAGGTTGGAGGAAATTGCAGGATGGCATATCTTCACGGTGGTCTCGCGTTGAATTCCGGCGTGCAGGAGCGATAACATATAACCTGTTTGATGACTCACTGGGTAAGGAAAAGGCTGTGGATGTAAAACTCGCAACTGACTTAATTGTTCTCCGCGACATCTATGACGTGGCAGTAATTGTGTCGGGTGACCAGGATTATGTGCCGGCGGTGCAGGCCGTCAAAGACTTTGGAAAAATTGTTGTCAATGTTGTTTTCCGTGCTCGGAATGGGAAACTGTTGCCCGGTGGTGCCAGAAGGCTTAACCAGCTTACAGATAACTGCATTGAAATAAATTATGATGAGTTTCGGCAGCATTTGAATCTATAGATGGACAGTCGGTAGCATGGGCAGCTTGCCGCCCACGCGATTTTTGGGTAGGGTGCGAAATCTCGCACCAATTTTGCTATATTAAACAGTAAAGCGAAGCGCTTCCACATTCGGCGTTGAAAGTTGAACGTTCGATGTTGAAAGTTGAGTTGGTCATTCCGACCGCAGTCCTGCGCAGCATTTGCAAAGCGGGACTAAGCGGAGGAATCTATTTAAACAGCATCACATGGGTGCCACGGTCAATCTTGTTTGGACTGGAAAAACAATGGGTGGCACGGTCAAACTTATTTGGCCGTGTTTTCTTTCCATTGTTACAGAGCCCCAAACTTAAGCGCAAGGTCATTCTGAACGGAAAAAAGTGAAGTGAAGAATCTAAACATACGAGTAACAAGTTTCTAGCGACGAGCGTAACCCCGCCGTCATTCTGAGCCGAAGCGAAGAATCTCAACCACGAGCCACGAGCGACGAACGACGAGCGACGAATTACCGGACACCTTAAATTTCTTCAATCTTTTTTGCCCTTATCTCCTCTAACTTCTTTTTCGTTTTTCCATCCATCTCCGTGAATTTCCCTGACGGTCCACCTGCCGTAAACAGAACCGCAAACCGCGTCACCATGGCCCCCAACAGAACATATCCTAAAATCACCTGTATCATTAATAGAAAATGACCCCAACCACTGCGAGCATTTGCATAGGGATTGTCAGAAAAGACCGCGACGTTAGCGTACATATCTCCGAAGCCCAACGTTGTCATTGTAACAACGGAAAAGTACAAAGCCCGAATTGGAACCTCGCACCATGACACGGGGTCGCCGGTTTCCAAGACAAACATGTTGCTCACCACACCTGGGCGTTCCTTTATACCCATTCCATAATAATCCACCGCTCCCCATGAATAAAACAACGCCGCAAAAACCACCGCAAATATCATAAATGCCTTGATTACCTGCCAAGTCGACAAGCCATAATCACTTAACAACCAGAACCCCTTCACCGGCCATCGCAAAAACCTATGCTCTTTATACCACTCCTCCCAGTTCCTGCGTCTTATATTATATTCTAAAAGCTGTTTTGTGGCTGAGTCTATACGAAGTCTATCGAGCCCAACACCAATAAAATTCGTACCTTTTTTGTGAGCAAAACGGCGATCGACTTTGCATTCCCAAAGAAAAGTCGAACCATCAACAATAGCTTTCTCAAAACTTGCCCCTTCTATAGACACTTCAATGAGATATGTGCCTTTCAATTGGGCATTGAAAAATTGCGCACCTTTCAAATCGGCACTGTTCAAGATCGCATCATTTAAGTTGGCAAACATAAAATTTGCACCATTCAAATACGCAGCTAAGAGATTTGCACCCTCCAGATGTGCTTCATAAAGTTTGGCACCTTCCAGATGAGCACCCATCAGCTTTGCCTTTTCCAAATGGGCATAACTGAGAAATGCACGCTGTAGATGAGAACCACGAAGGTCGGCACCTTCTAGAAAAATCTCCTCTTTGGGATTATCCTTTCGCCACTGGTTCCATTCGGTCATATCCCCTTTTTCCGAGCAGCGTTTGAGCATGTCGTACTGGGACTGGCTAAATTTAGGTGTTGCCTGGGCCATGAGCTTTTACTCTCTGAAGTATTTATTTTCACGCTACAAAATAACAAGTTCCCCTATTCCTTCAACCTTCTTTCCCCCCGCAATTAGAATAGCCCGCGCAGCGGCTCCGCATTCGGCGTTGGATGTTGAACGTTCGACGTTGGACGTTCTTTTTCTATTTTCCCGGTTGAAAAACAACCAGCGTCTAAAACTTATTTAAAAGAACAGTGTTAATCCGTGTGAATCTGTGTCTGAAGCAAAACAGTGTCATTTCTGCAAAATATCTTTATAGTCGGCGCAAAATTTCTTTCTGCCGCAGTCGGGGCAGTGCCGGCCCATCCATACACCGTCGAACTGGTCCATAATTTTCTCGATGAGCTTTTTGTCGGTGGTAATGATACCTGCCTCGAAGTTTCTCCTGTTCGCACTCTTTGCACCCATCCCAGCACCGGTAAGGTTTGCGCTTCCGGTATAGGCGAATTGTCCGTCAACTACTACCGACTTAAAATGCACACGCGGACACAAAATCCGCTCCATCCCCTTGATGAGAACCGGATACTTGTCAAAATCGCGCCGAAATGCCGGCCCCGGCTCCTTGGCGTGGATGAGTCTTATCGAGACATGTCTTTTTGCCAAAGCCGCAAGAACCTCAAGAAACGGCACCATCGAACCTTTTTTTTCAATGTGCAGGTCCTTAAGGTCGCTTGTGCCCAGCCAGAGAAATTTTTCAGCCTTGAGAATCGGGCCGAGCAAAACCTTCGTGTATATATCGGCGTCGGTGATTATTTCGGTTCCAGCCATGGGCTGCTTGCTCTTTTCGTTTATCCCTTGTGGTGACGGGTAAAGGCCTCACCTAAAGAATCAATAATATCAGTTGTGATTAGGCTTACCTGGCCGACCTTCTCAGCGGCGATATCGCCTGCAAGGCCGTGGATATAAACGCCGAATACCGCCGCGTCGAAGTCGTCAAGTCCCTGCCCTGCAAGTGCCGTTATCACACCGGTCAGAACATCGCCGGACCCTGCCGTTGCCATACCCGGATTACCGCTCGTATTCACATAAATCCTGTCGCCGTCAGTAACGACCGTCTCCGCCCCTTTTAGCACAACCGTACAGTTTGCTTTCAAAGCAAGTTTCACAGCCTGGGCGGTTCTGTCAGCCGGCATTGGTTCTCTAAAGATTCTCGCCCACAGTCTTTTCATCTCTCCCGGATGTGGAGTTAAGATAAGCTCGGCCTTTTTTCTTTCGAGCCAGTCGATACTTTTAGCCAGACAGTTCAGACCGTCGGCGTCAATCAACAATCTTAGCCCATCTTGTGCAATTAAAGTCTCCAGAACAAGTCGAACACCGGCAGCCACACGCACACCAGGCCCAAACGCAATTACATCATTTTGCCGAGTAAGTTGCAGCACCACACCGACAGCATCAGCCGATATGCAACCTGTCTCATCTTCGGGCAGCGGTATCGTCGTATAGGAAGGCTCGATTGAAGCTACTATCGGCAAGACGCTTCTTGGCGTTGCAACGCGGACAAGGCCCGCCCCCGCTCTAAGTGCAGCCCGTCCTGCGATAGCCGCTGCCCCGCTCATACCAATACTGCCGCCTACGATACAAACCTTGCCGAAATCGCCTTTATGAGCATCAGTCGCTCTTGAGTTTAGTTTCGGGATGTTTTCTATTATTTGCATATCTCTATCATCCAGTCGTTATCAGCATAAATGTTATTATTAGGTGGAAAAAGCAAAATGTCAAGCTCAAAGATGACTGGCTCTTTCTAAATAAAACAATACAAAACAATATATTCGGTAATATAACAACATACAATATGTTATATTGTGCATGAAAAGACAATTTGCATCTTTTACTTCTGATGCACCAAAGAGCGCAGAGATTTATGAATTAACATGACCTATAAAAACAGCAAAGCTTGTTTTTATAACACAAACTGACTGGTCTTAGTCGGGTATTGTCTTTAAGTGCTTTATTGATAAACTCATAAGCAATCCTGTCATTCGGAGCGCCCACATGTCATTCTGAGCCCTTCGCTTCGCTCAAGGACAGGCTCCGCGAAGAATCTCAATTCAATATAAAATCTAAAATCTACATTGCTTGTGCCCGCGCACCCGTCGAGACGCGGTCTCGCCGCGGCGCAAGCGGCCGAATCAGAGCAGAAGCCGTGCCGCGCAAGCTGCCGAATCAAATGGTGGAATAATAAAATTGTCTTTCGGGCGGCTCGCGCCGCCGCGTTTTTGTTTTGGTGATTCTATTGTCATGCCGGATTAAATCCGGCATCCAGTTAATTTAGCCCTGCGTTTCACACAAGGTCATTCTGGGCGCAGCGAAGAATCTCTATCGTTCGTAAGCATGGTGTTCTTCACTCCGCTTCGCTCCGTTCGGAATGACAGGGGGCAAGTCTGGCGCTTCAGTAAGCTTGACGGCAAAAAAGGTCATTTTGAGAACTTTCTTATTCTGCAGCTTGATTCGGCCGGGTGTGCGGCTCGGCTTCCGTTAGCGAAACATCCTCATAATAGGGCGTTCGGCTGAATCGCTCTCGACAATAGCGGCGGGAGCGGCTTGGCTTGTGTTAATATTAACCAAAAGCTCGCATAGCACAATCGAGAGGCATGACTTCTTAACGCAGATAATCTGGAAAAGGTTATAACGGAATAGTTTAAAGAGTAGCAGAAAGATTATAAAATGTAAAAAAAGAAAGAGGTAATGTGTGAAAAGTGTTTCACGTGGAACATTTTATTGTTCGACTTAGAAAATTCTCTTGCAAGGCTCCAGTTTTTACAATACATTAGTCGAAACATGTCTTGTGAATGGGAATTTAAGTAGTTCGATTTTGAAACATTTTGTGAAGGAGCACGTTATGGTTGACAAACCAGAACGCCAACGTCGTCATCTGGGCATGGGTCTGGATGCACTGCTGGGTCCGATAACCAAAGCCCAGGAAGAAAGCCTTCAGGAGAAACACGCCGCAAGACCAGCTAAGTATAGTCCTGACAAAGAGTTACAATTATCTACTCGCAAATTGCGTATAGAAGCTATAAAATCAAATCCTTATCAACCAAGGATGCGATATGATGATGATGAGCTACGCGAGCTTGCTGAGTCGATTCGTGTCAAGGGCATCATTCAGCCGATCCTTGTGAGGGAAACAGGCGACGGTTTTGAGATTATTGCAGGAGAGAGAAGGCTACGCGCGGCGAAGATCGCCGGCCTGAATGAGGTGCCTGCCCTGGTTAGAAAAGCAGATGATGCAGAGATGTTGGAACTTGCACTTGTTGAGAATATTCACCGCGCAGACCTTAATCCGTTGGAAAGGGCTATGGCTTATCAAAACTATATAAACACCTTCTCTTTGACGCAAACCGATGCTGCCAAAAGGCTTGGAGAAGACCGTTCTGTAGTAGCTAACTATCTTAGGCTGTTGGACTTGCCTGAAGAAATCAAGAAAATGTTATCGGCTGGGCAGCTTAGCATGGGTCATGCACGTGCCATACTGTCGCTTCCGACTGATGAGTTGCGAAGGAAACTTGCCAACAGGGCACTTGCAGGCCGGCTTAGTGTTAGGGAAGTGGAAAGATTGGTTAGAAAAGCACTTCAGGTTTCTGGTAAAAAAGTAAAGGTTGTTGAAACACCGCCTCATATATTAGACCTTGAGAAAAGATTACAGGAGATACTTGGAACAAAGGTTACCATAAGCAAAAGAAACCGCAGCAACAGAGGAAGAATAATAATAGATTTTTATTCACTTGACGAATTTGACAGATTGACAGAAAAAATGGGGCTTTCACGGACAGAGAACGTTTAAGTGGTCAAAAGAGCAAGTTGCAGACAAAAACCGTAATATATATTACGCATTAGAGCTATACCACTTTTATCCAATTATTATTATTTATATAACAGAACACATATATTCATGATATAAAATAAATAAATTATAGTTTAAGGTTCGAAATGATGTTTACAAAATCTATAGGAATAATGTAATATAACGAAAATCATTTGACTTAATGGGTTGATGCAATTAGAATCGCCGGGATTTTGGTAAATGTAAATAAAGCTTATGAAAGTATAAGGAAACTGAGATGTCGAATAATATCAAAGAATTGTTGGAACAAAGGTTAGACAAGGATAATCTGAAGAAGCTGACAGCGATTAATAACATTAAAATGCATAAGTTTATTGCAGATGCGATTGAGTTTACCCGGCCGGCGTCCGTATTCGTTTGCAATGACTCAGATGAAGATTTGTTGTATATACGAAATCGTGCCATAGAAAGTGGAGAGGAAAAGGCACTTGCGATAGACGGACATACATGTCATTTCGATGGTTTTTACGACCAGGCAAGAGATAAGGCCAATACAAAATATCTCCTTGCAAAAGGAAAGGACCTTGGTGCAAGCCTGAATTCTACGGATAAAGAGGAAGGGACAAAGGAAGTCCTTGGATTTTTGAAAGACTCGATGGTCGGCAGAGAGATGCTTGTATGCTTTTTCTGTCTTGGTCCTGCAAATTCGGAGTTTTCTATTGCCTGCGTTCAGATAACAGATTCGCCTTATGTTGCACACAGTGAGTGCCTGCTGTATCGGCCTGGGTATGAACAATTCAAGAGTATCGGCGATTCACCGGATTTTTTCAGATTTCTGCACTCCGAAGGCGAACTTGAAGCTCTTGTTAGTAAAAATATAGAAAAGAGGAGAGTCTATATTGATCTTGATGAAAATATAGTATATTCGGCCAACACCCAATATGGCGGAAACACAATCGGCCTAAAGAAACTTGCTCTGCGATTAGCTATAAACAAGGCGTCAAGAGAAGGCTGGTTGGCTGAACACATGTTCGTTATGGGCGTACACGGACCCAAAGACAGGGTAACGTACTTTACGGGTGCGTTTCCCTCAGCGTGTGGTAAGACATCCACATCAATGCTGCCGGGACAAACGATAGTCGGCGATGATATTGCATATTTGCGCAAAAAAGGCGGCGAAATACGGTGTGTTAATGTTGAAAGCGGGATTTTCGGTATCATAAGGGACGTAAATGCAGACGATGATCCTGTTATTTATGAGGCACTTACTAACCCGGGCGAAATAATCTTCGGTAATGTACTGGTTACCGACGACGGCAAACCTCACTGGCTTGGAATGGGCTGTGAGCTTCCAACGGAGGGAACAAACTACAGCGGCAAATGGCACAAGGGCAAGACCGACGATAAGGGCAATGAAATAAGTCCATCGCATAAAAACGCAAGATATACCGTCCGCATATCGGATCTTTCCAACCGCGATGAGAATTTGAACAATCCGGAAGGGGTGCCCTTAGGTGCGATTATTTATGGGGGACGCGACAGCGATACGCTTGTTCCTGTTGAGCAGGCCTTTGACTGGACCGAGGGCATTGTTGGAAAAGGCGCTATGCTCGAATCCGAGACTACCGCAGCTACTTTGGGCGCAGAAGGCGTGCGAACGTTCAATATCATGAGCAATATGGATTTTGTATCGCTTCCGTTGGGCAGGTATATTCAAAACAATCTCGACTTTGCACAGGGTGTCGATAGGCCGCCGTTGATTTTTTCTGTGAACTATTTTCTAAGAGACAAAGACGGCAAGTACCTCAACGGAATGTTAGACAAGCTGGTCTGGGTTCTTTGGGCGGAATTGAGAGTACACGGGGACGTAGATGCAATCGAGACGCCGACCGGACTGATTCCAGGATACGAGGACTTGGCGGAGCTTTTCAAACGGGAGTTGAACGAAGACTTTACCAAGGAAAACTATGCCGAGCAGTTTGCGATTCGTGTGCCGAAACTGCTGGCCAAGATAGACAGGATTGAGGAAATCTATAAGACTAAGGTACCCGATACACCGCAGGTTGTCTATGATGTTTTCAAAACCCAAAGAACGCGTCTAAACGCCGCTAAAGAAAAGCTCGGCGAATATATCTCGCCCTTCGACCTGTAGCAGCAAAAGCACAAACAGGCCTATAATGGATCCTGTGTGGCATCGTGAGTATTGCAGAGTGCTTTACAGTTGCCAGTTGTCGGGGTATATGATTTGCCGGGTGGGGATGTCGAATTTTCTTGCCAACTCTTCTGTCAGCTCGGCGGTACGTTTTATCTGGCAGTCGGTGGGAGCGTTCCTTGAATTTTCTGCTATTGTGCAAATTCTGATAGTCTGGTCCGAGCCGTACCAGTTTTCGGTCGGCAGGCAAGGTCTTTGCCGGCGCCATTTCCTGGTTGCCTGGATGTGCCCGTCGCTTGCGCCCTGTCCGTTGCAAATGACGAAGTGGTAATTTAGTTCGCTGCCGCTTGTAAGGCCGGCTAACTTTGCCAAATGCCCGATGTTGCCGGCCTGCGTTCCGCTGTAGCACACCTCAATACGGTTCCATTTACCCGGGCCTGTGGTTCCGGCGGTCAATGCCACCTGTTCGATTGGATTCAAGTTGATGTAACTTGTGAGACTAAAAGCCCCTCCGGAAGGGGACTTGCTGTCCAGGGCCATCAGGACCATTGCCCCGATGGTCATGGCTGCCGCGAGACATATTAGGACTTTTGAAATTCTTGCCTGGTTCGTCATTTGCTGATTTCCATTGGCGTGCCACAATAAAGCACGCTTACTTCGGCTGCATTATATCAGAACTATCGGTCATTCGTACAACACTAATTGAAAAGTTTGGTCGAATTTTTATAAACGGCCAATTAAAGTATAACAAATATTTGCCTGTGGGTGCTAAGGCGGTTTTTTTGATACCGATTCAAAATAATATCGGGCCAAAAAGCTCCTGACTATACCCAGCCCAACTTTATTTGGAGTCATTGACCAGGTGGTAGGTTTTTTTAGTAGTCTTCAGCACTTTTTCCCGCATAAATATTTATGTTAATGTTTTTTTAACAAAAACGACACACCCTTCATTCTGAGACCCGATTTATCGGGACGGTAGAACGAGGAGTCTGGACGTGGTTTCACAACATCTCAGGTGTTTTTGCAAAAAGACTTGACTAAACGCTTCGGGTCTGCGATAAAGAAGCACACATTTTTGAAAGCGGATTAGTTATGTCAGAAACAGATGTTATCAGAGAAATAGCCCGGCAGGTTCTGACGGTGCCTACCCTTGCGGGCACGGAGGACAACTGGCTTTGGGACCGCGCTCAAAGGCTGGTTCGCAATGTCGAGCATATATGCAGACTGCCGGAACTGGCCGAGGCCAAATTGGCGATCGACCGCTTTTGCCTGACCGCGGGAGCATATTTTTCCGATGCCGGCTTTGCCCGCTATGCCGACCCTGAAGATACCGCAGCCAGGTTTGTCCTGGCAGATGTTACCTTGGGCGATTTACTGGATTTTTCCACACAAATTGTCTCCGACAGGCTCAGTGGTGCTCTTGCCGGGCCGAAAATTGACAAAATAAACAGGATTATCATCGAATCGGGCAACCGTTTTACCGATATGACCGAGGCCAAGGTCCTTTCCGACGCCCGGAATCTTGACGATATGGGGGCGGTGGGTCTTTTCAACGAGTTCCGCAGGTATGTGATTCACGGCAGGGGCGCCTCAGAGGTGCTGGACAGTTGGCAAAGGAAAATCGATTATCGCTACTGGGAGGCCAGGCTTAAGGAGGGTTTTCGGATTGAGTCTGTCCGCAAACTCGCTTCCAAACGGTTTTCCGCCGCCAAGTACTTTATGATGCAGCTTGGCACGGAACATTCCGCCAAAGACCTCGAAGATGCTATCCTGGAATCGTTGAATAGTAAGCCGGATTCTTAAGGTGTGGTGAATCAATGGAGCACAAACCCGTAAGGGCGATTTTTCCCGGCTCTTTCGACCCGATTACAAACGGCCACCTTGATGTTATCGGCAGGGGCAACAAGCTTTTTGATGAGTTGATTATCGCCGTTGGCCGAAGTCCCGTCAAAGAGGAGCTTTTCACACAAGCCGAGCGCGTCGCAATGATAAGCCGGCTCGTTTCCGATATGCCGCGTGTCTCTGTGGAAAGCTACGATTGCCTGACGGTGGAGTTTGCCGCACAGAAGGAGGCAGATGTCATGCTTCGGGGCCTGAGGAATCTTACCGATGTTCAGTATGAGTTTCAACTTGCAATGACCAACCGCTCTGTAGCGGGTATAGAGACGGTTTTTGTAATGACCAGTGAGGAGTACGGATTTGTAAGCTCCACAATGGTAAGGCAGGTGGCCCTGTTGGGCGGGGACGTCTCCAAACTCATCCCGCTCCCTGTTTACAAGCTCCTCAGAGAACGCCTCAAAGAAATGGGTGGGAATTAGAAACCGCATATTTTAGATTCATTTGCGGAGATATAGTTTGTTCACTGTTACGGTTCAGACCAGTTTTACGGCACGTCATCAACTGACAATGCCGGGCTGCGAGGTGGAACCGCTGCACGAGCACAAATGGGTCGTTCGCTCGGCCGTATCTGCCGAGGAACTTGATGAAAACGGCCTGGTTGTTGACTTTCACTGGTTGGGGGCTAAGATAAATGGGGTGGCGCAACTGCTCGACGGTGCCCGGCTGGAGGAGCTTGCCTGCTTTGGCGGGACAAGCGCCTCTGCCGAGAACGTGGCAAAATATATTTACGACAAACTCAAACCACTACTGCCGGAGCGGGTAAAACTGCAATATGTCGAGGTCTCGGAGGCGGCGGGTTGTTGGGCGAGATACACCGGCTAAAAAAGTTTTGCTGGTTTTGTCGCTACAGTGGATGGAATTTATTGTCGATATTTTAATTGCGATGTGGTATAATATATCCAGAAGGGTTGATATGATATGCAGTGTCAGTCTTGCAAGCAAAATACAGCAACCATCCACCTGACCGAAATTCACGGCGGTCAGCGTCATGAGATGCATTTGTGTGAGGCCTGTGCTCACCAGCAGGGTCTGGCGGTCAAGAACCAGATACCCCTCAACGAGTTGTTGAGTACCTTGCTGGCTGTTCAGACGCAGCATTATTCCGGTGGCGGCTCTGACGAGATGATAGTAGAAGATATAGAATGTCCGCACTGCGGGATGACTTTGAAACGCTTCCGAAAAGAGCTTTTGCTCGGTTGTCCCGCCGATTATGAAGTTTTTGACAAGGCACTGCGGCCTATCATTGAAAAATCTCAGGCGCAAAACACCTCCCATCGCGGCAAGGTCCCTTCAAAAGTGCCCGACGACACCAGGCAGCAGATTGGCCTGCTCGGGCTGCGCAAGAAGCTCGATGCCGCGGTCAAAGCGGAAGATTACGAAACAGCAGCGAAACTAAGAGATGAGATAAACCGTCTGCAATGATACCGAACGATTTAAGCAGCCGTATAAGCAAATGGTTTGACGGCTCCGGCCCGGGCGCCGATATTGTCATCTCTTCACGTGTTCGGCTGGCCCGCAATCTGGCGGGTTTCGAGTTTCTTCCCTGCCTTACCAAGCAACGAAAAACAGACGTCCTGGAAAAATTAAAAGATGCTATTTTGTCGCTTGACATAGGTGAAGACGTCTTTTTCGTCAATATGGCGGATGCATCTTCTCTTGAGCAGGATTTACTTGTTGAACGACACCTCATCAGCCGACAGCATGCCCGCGGAAAAGGACCTCGTGGCGTCATCATTGCCCCAAGCGAATCATTTACCGCTATGATAAACGAGGAAGACCACCTGCGCATTCAGGTTTTTCAAGCCGGGTTGCAACTGAAAGAGTGCTGGGAGAAAATCAACCGCATCGACGATATGATAGAGCAGAAGGTTCAATACGCCTTCAGCGGCGAATACGGCTACCTCACCGCCTGCCCGACCAATCTGGGCACCGGCATTCGCGTCTCGGTAATGTTGCATTTGCCGGCCCTGAAAATGACCGGTCAGATAGAGAAGTTCTTCAATGCCGCCCGTGATACTAATCTTGCGATAAGGGGTCTTTTCGGCGAAGGGACCGATGCCGTGGGCGATTTTTTCCAACTTTCCAACCAGATCACACTCGGCGTCTCAGAGCTTGACATCGTCAGTGAGTTCTCCGGTTCCATCGTGCCCAGGATTGTCGAGTACGAAAAACTGGCCAGGGCCGAACTTTTAACCAAGCAGAAAAACGCAGTTGACGACAAGATTCAAAGGGCGCTTGGAGTTCTGAAAAACGCCCGGCTGATAAGCTCCAAGGAAGCGCTTTTTCTTCTCAGCCAGATACGCATGGGTGTCAACCTCGGCAGGGTCAAAAATATTTCCATCACCACGATAAACGAGCTTTTTATGCTGACCCAGCCGGCCCACCTGCAGCTCAACAAAGGCCGACCACTTGACCCCGACAGCAGAGACGCCGTCAGGGCCGAAATCATCCGCTCCAAACTTTGCCGGAATTGAACCGAAAATTGCCTGCTTTTTTTATTTACCTCGATAGACTTTAAAAAACACGTCAATAAGCAAACCGGGTTTTGCAACAAAGAAACCATGCAGCTACCGAAATTGTGTTTTGGGTGCAGTTATGATATATTTTCGAGTAATCTTGTAATACCATTTGGATTTAATATTTGCGCTTGTTGTGAAGCAGTTCACTGTGTAACACCGATTTGTAAGTCGCTCGCGGTTCCTGGATGCGGAAATAATCTGGATTCGGCGCTTCCCGCCCCTGCCTCCGCAGGGGTGACATTCCTTCGCGGGGACAAGCTTCGCGGGAATGACAGAGGGGCGCAGGAATTAATTCCAGTTCGTATAATACGGCCGCAAGCAAAAAGGAAATCAAAGACAAATATATTTGCACAGCGGAGGTTCGTTTTTGGTTGAGGAACTTGAGCAAAGGCTGGACAGCTTCGACAGAAATGAAAGAAATAAGGCTCTGTCGGTGCTGTGCGACAGGGCAAAAGCAGGTGAGGTTGTTTTTTATGAGCCGGGTCTGGCGGTCAATCTGCATTGTCATACTTTTTTTTCTTACAACTGCTACGGCTATTCGCCGAGCAAAATTGCATATTTGGCACGTAAGGCGGGTTTGGCTGTTGCCGGGATTGTTGACTTCGATGTGTTAGACGGGCTTGATGAGTTTCTAGAGGCGGGCGGGATGTTGGGTCTTAAAACCTGCGCAGGCCTGGAGACGCGGGTTTTTGTGCCGGAATTTGCAGACAAGGTGATTAACTCGCCGGGTGAGCCGGGGATTGCTTATCATATAGGTTTAGGGTTTCCAAGCGCCCGGTTGCACGGAGCACAGGCAAAGTTTTCAGCCGGTCTTCGCAAAACAAGTCGGCAAAGAAATATTGGATTGATGAAGCGGGTAAACGATTATCTCAATCCGGTGCAACTGGATTATGAAAAAGACGTTTTGTGTTTAACGCCCGCCGGCAATGCGACCGAACGGCATTTATGTATTGCCTATGCCCGCAAGGCAAAAGCTTTGTTCGGCCAAGGCTCGGAGTTGGCGGGCTTTTGGTCTGAGAAATTAGGTGTGGAAGTATCCGGGTTCAAGGGACCGGAGGATGTGGTTTTATTAAATACAATCAGGGCAAAAACGATGAAGCTCGGTGGTGTGGGTTATGTACAACCTGACAGGGGCGCATTTCCAGAGCTGGAAAAGATGAATGAGTTCATTCTTGCGGCGGGCGGGATACCTGCTGTTGCCTGGCTGGACGGGACATCGGAAGGTGAGAAGGATATTGAAAGGCTTCTGGAAGTTGCAATGGCAAGGGGAGCGGCGGCTATCAGCGTAGTTCCCGACCCGGGCTACACGGCCTGCGTGCCGTACCGCCGGCAGGCCGCGCCGGGTTTGAGCGGCAAAAAACTTGAGAATCTCCGTGGAGTCCTGGAAGTTGCTGAGAAGCTGCATTTGCCGGTTGTGGCAGGGACGGAGATGAACAGTCCGGGACAAAGTTTTGTGGATGATTTTGACTCGCAGGAGCTTTCACCGTTCTTGCCGGTTTTTCTGGAAGGTGCATATATCGTTTACGCCCATTCTGTATTGCAGCGGGCAGCCGGTTTGGGATATACGAGCGGTTGGTCCCGGGACAATTTTGAAGACGCCGGGGAAAAAAACGAATTCTTCCGTGAAGTTGGTAGTTTGCTTGAGGCGCAAAATGAAGAAGTGCTGAGCGACCTGGATGAAAACGTAAGGCCCCGGCAGATAATCAAAAGGTTTGTTAATTGAGCAAGAAAGATTGCTTCCGGGAATTATAATCACAAAGTTGACTTTCTATATGGGCAAGAGTATAGTTTGAGGGAGATGGATTTTATCATGTAGTTCAGGGTGGATACCGAAGATTGCCTGGGTGTTTTAGCCGCAAGATGGTGTTATACTGAATAAGGGGAAATGAATATGGTTAAGCGCATCAAAACATTTATTTTTCCTGAAAAGCGATTCTTGTCGGTCTTTTGCCTGTTTTTTGCATTGTTATCGCCCCGGCTTTGTTCAGGCAAAGTGGTTTTTTATTGGGGCTTTGACGACGAGAAGGACCTGGGCTTCAGCTACGGTGAGCGTATGCGGCGGGCATCCACCGAAGAGATTGTTACGGGGGCGGACTATAGCATAAAAGGCCTGGCCAAATATGTTCCGGGAGTGTCGGGTTCGGCGATAAAGTTCGACGGATTCAGCTGCTATGTTGAGAGCAGACAGAGGGAGTCGCGGCGCAGACGCGATGAAGATGACGAAGGGCTGGAAGTACCGGTAAAGAATATTTCCATTGAGGCGTGGATTGCGATGGGGGCGTATCCGTGGAACTGGGCGCCGATACTGACTGTGGGCAAATATAAGATTACCGGATTTTACTTCGGCATTGACGGACGCGGAAGGTTGGGCTTTCATATATCCGATGCAACAAGCGTCTGGCATGAGTGTAATTCCGAGGTCGATCCGAAGACAAAACTTGGTCTTAGTCTGTATCAGTGGCACCACGTTGTGGGGACTTATGACGCTAAAGAGGGTCTTGCCATATATATCGACGGCAAGCCGGCGGGTACTTATAACAATTTTCAGTTTGACTACGGTATCGCTTACAGTGATATGAACAAGGGCTTCAGGATAGGCAAAAACCGCGTTGACCTGGCTCCATCGGAGCCTATCCGCGACTGGGCGACTTACCCTTCGCGATATACTTTTGACGGTATCATTGATGAGATAAAGGTTTATGATAAAACGCTAAGCGCCAAAGAGGTTGAAAGCATCTATAAATCAGTTAAGCCTGAAAACATACCGGAATTTGCACCGCGGAAATTCCCGACCGTCAAGCCTTCTGGCAGATTTGGTGCAAACTACACGCGACTGAAGTTTTATCCTGAATGGGACGCTATTTGGCCGGTTGGGGATTATATGGATGTGGTTGTACAGTTTGATGAACTGCCGACGAAGGTGATGTTCTGGCGGGGGACGCGGTACTCGGCCTGTCTGGTATCGGAGAACGGCAAGTGGATGGCCGACCAGAGCCGCGAGACCGGTAATAACTGGTTCTTAGGAGCCGGAGCGAGAGAGGAAATGCCCACCGGCTGTATCGAGCACATGTCCGATACTCAGTGCAGGAGCAGCCGGGTTGCCATAATAGAAAGTAACGATGCCCGCTGTGTAGTCAATTGGCGTTATCTGCAGATGGACGTTAAGTTCAGGCAGAAGGATGTACCGAACGAAACGGGCTTCGGCGAGTGGGGAAATGAGTTGTATTATATTTATCCTGACGGTGTAAGTGTAAGAAAAGTTCTGCCGGGTTATGGGGGCTGGCAGGAGACGATTTTTTTGAATGAGCCGGGGACAAGGCCGGAGGATAATGTCGAGCTTGAGGCGTGTACATTGGTGAATATGGATGGCCGGAGCAAATCTTACTCCTGGGAACACGGGTATCCTGAATTTGACCTTGACGAAGCTGTAATTCAAATGACCAACTTTAAGTCCAAATTCAGGCCATTTATGATATTACGTGAAGGTGGTGGATTTGATGTTTTTAATCTTGAGGTAAGGCCGGCGTATTCACATTTTCCGTGGTGGAATCACTGGCCTGTGGCCCAGACATATTCGGACGGCAGAAGTGCAAACGCACCCGACCGAACGGCGCATTCGTCATTGAGCTGGGGAGATCCGGCTGGTCAGGCTGCTCTTTACGGCATGACCGACAAGCCTGCCGAGTCGCTTGTTGCTCTTGCAAGGTCCTGGAACCGGCCGCCTGAGATTAAAGTAGCAGGCTCCGGCTATGAAAGCGAGGGTTATGATTACACTCAAAGAGCATACATCCTGAAGGCAAAGAGACAGGGGGATGTACTCGAAGCCGAGTTTGCCGCGAGCAAAGAAGAGCCGCTGGAAAATCTTGCTCTGGTTATTGAAAATTGTGGCTCGGCCGAAGCGACCTTGACAATTGATGGAAGAAAGGTTCCGAGGGGCAAAGATTTTCGGTACGGTATTGAGTACGACGTTGAAGGGAATACCGCTCTTATCGTCTGGATAAAAATCAAAGCCCGGGAAGAGACAAAGCTTTCGCTTACTCCCGTAAAATGATCGTAGGTTGTATTAAATATATTTGTAAACTTATTATAAGGAGCAAAAGATGAAGAAGTTAACATTAATTTTATTGGTTATGGTTTGTGTGCTGATTGTCGGCTGTCAGGAGGAGCAGTTGAGCAAAGCAGGAAAATGTGGGGCCAAAAAGTATGAGCCGACGTGGGAATCTCTCCGCGAATACAAGGAGATCCCTAAGTGGCTTCGTGACGGCAAGTATGGTATTTACACACACTGGGGGCCTTATGCCGTACACGCCTTCGGCGAAAATACCACCTGGTACTCTCACGGCATGTATATCGATCCTGAATCTGAGGCCCGTAAGCACTTCGAGAAAAAATTTGGCAAACTGACACCAACCTTCGGTTACAAGGATCTTATCCCGAAATTCACGGCCCATAAGTTTAACGCTGATGAATGGGCCGAGCTTTTTGCCAAATCGGGTGCTAAATTTGCAGGTCCCGTCGCGGAGCATCACGACGGCTTTGCCATGTGGGACACCAAGTATTCCGACTGGAACGCCGCGAAGATGGGGCCTAAGAGGGATGTTGTCGGTGAATTTGAAAAGGCGGTCAGAAAGCGGAATATGAAATTCGTTACCGCATTCCACCATGCCGCCAACTGGTTCTTCTTTCCGGTCTGGGATAAGCGTTATGACACCGGCGATCCTAAGTATGCAGGTCTGTACGGCCAGCAGCACGAAGAAGGCGCGATGCGCAACCAGGAGTTTCTGGACGAGTGGTACGGCAAGATTATCGAGGTCATCGACAAATACAGCCCCGACTTTATCTGGTTCGATTTTGCACTGGACTCAATTCCCGAAGGCTACGTCAAAGACTTCCTCGCTTACTACTACAACGATGCCGAGGCCAAGGGAAAAGAAGTAGTAGTAACCTACAAGGGCAACGACATCGTACCCGCCACCGGTGTGCGAGACCTCGAACTGGGCCAGGAAGCAAAACTTACTTATCACGAGTGGATAACCGACTCTACGGTCGATGACCGCGGAGCGTGGGGTTATGCCGAAGACCTTATATTTAAGCCGCCGGACCGTGTGGTTGACAACCTCGTTGACCGTGTGAGCAAGAACGGCTATCTGCTCTTAAATGTGGGCCCCAAGCCTGATGGAACAATTCCTGAGGGTGCCCGCAAGTTGCTGCTTGAGTTGGGCGCCTGGCTCGATGTCAACGGCGAGGCCATCTACGGCACCAGCCCGTGGATGATTGCCGGCGAAGGCCCGACCAACCTCGGCGAGGCAAGCGACATAGGCTTTAACGAGGCAGACACCGTCTATACCAGCGAGGACATCCGTTTCACAGTCAAGGGCGATGACCTTTATGCAATCTTCCTCGCCTGGCCCGGCGAAGAGGCGATTATCAAAACCCTGAGATTGGAAAGTCCTGAAGAGGAAGAGGATGAAGAGGATGAAGACTGGGATGATGAAGACGAAGATGAAGACTGGGACGAGGATGACGAAGACATACCTTCAATTGCAGGAAAGACGTTTACCATAGAGCAAGACGATGCAGAGTACACCTGGGAATTCAAAGACCAAGGCCAAGTTACGGTCTCCGGCGGAATTGCAGGAGAGGGTAAAGACGGTACTTATGAGCAGGAAGGCGAAGAGATAATAATACGCATCGGTACCTTTAGAATTAGTGGAATGTTCGACGGCGAGGAATTTGAAATCGAAGAAAGAGAAGAAGGGCCTCGTTACCCCGGCTTTTATCCCCAGGAGATTAAACGCATCACCATGCTTGGTGACGGCAGGGAACTTGATTGGGAGATCACACGTGAAGGTTTGATCATTGAAACACCCAACAGAAAGCCCTGCAAGTATGCTTACGCCTTCAAAATCGAACGCTACCATCATCCAAAGATTGACTGATGAAGAGATAAGTTAAAAGAGCAAAGGGGCACTGTCGTTAAATCAACAGTGCCCTTTAATATTTAAATTAGAGTTGGTTTAGAATGTTTTTTTGCTGTCCAACAGAAATGTTACCGGTCCGTCATTTACGCTGCTCACATCCATGTGGGCGGCGAAGACACCGGTTTCAACCGGGGCGCCTTTTTGACGGATAGTTTCGATTGTTTTTTCATAAAGCCTTTTGGCTTCCTGGGGTTCGCCCGCCAAATCGAAGCTAGGCCGACGGCCCTTTCTACAGTCGCCATAGAGAGTGAATTGACTTACTAATAAAATGGCTCCTCCGACGTCGAGAACGCTCAGGTTCATTTTTTTGTTTTCATCAGGGAAGATTCGCAGGTTGACTAATTTGTCGGCGGTGAATTCAACGTCTTTTTCGGTATCGTCTTTACCCACACCCTGAAAGACCAGAAGACCCTTGTCAATTGAGCCGACAACATTGCCGTCAACTTCAATCTTCGCTTCTTTTACTCTTTGTATAACAGCTCGCATAATGTGATTTCATTTACTTAGAACCAAGGATTACCTGTATTGTATATTATCTAAATACTATTGTTTTTACAAGTAAAGAAGAGAGATTGGAAGATGTTTAACCTTTAACGGCTTCGGCCTGTAAGGCTTTATGTTGATGTTAGTACGGTCTTTGGTATAATTTTGGTTGTGTAGCTATAACCAGAGCATATATCAAAAAAAAGGTGAATTTCGAGGGTATGACCTAAATGAAAAAAGTACGGTTGGAAACGGTTCTGTTTTTTGTAACTATTTTAGGTGCGTGTGGGCCGGTCGAACATACTCCGGAACAAGCCGGGGAAATTATGATGACTCGGTGGGCAAAGGAGGTATCGCCGGAGAATGTCTTGGCCGAATATCCCCGTCCGATGATGGTTCGTGACCAGTGGCTGAATCTTAACGGGCTTTGGGAGTATGCCATCACCGGCAAGGATGAAGAAATGCCCAAGCAATTTGACGGTAAAATCCTTGTGCCTTTTCCGGTCGAATCGGAGCTATCCGGAGTGGCTAAGAAAGTTACCGAATCGGAGAGGTTATGGTACAAACGCAAGTTTGAATTACCGGCTTTATGGAAAGGGCGTCGTTTTCTGCTGCACTTCGGGGCGGTTGACTGGGAGACGGTTGTTTATGTCAACGGCGGGCATGTCGGCACGCATCACGGCGGATATGACCCTTTTACATTTGATATTACCGGCATGCTTAATTCTGAGGGCCTGCAGGAAATAACAATTGCGGTGTGGGATCCAACGGATGAAGGTCATCAGCCGAGGGGCAAACAAACTCTTGAGCCGCGGGGATTCTGGTACACTGCGGTAACGGGTATATGGCAGACGGTATGGCTTGAGCCGGTACCGGACAGATATATTCGTAGGCTTGTAGTTACACCTGATATTGACAGTGAGACGGTGGACATATTTGCCCGCACCGGAGGAAAGGGCCGGGGAGGTCGGATTGAGGTAGTCGCAAAGGAAGGTAAACAGGAAGTTGCGCGGGCTGAAGGGACGGTATATAACTCCGTAAAATTAAAGATTCCGGCTGCGAAGCTTTGGTCGCCGGATTCACCTTTTTTGTATGAACTGGAAGTCGTGCTGACGAAAGACGGTCAGGTAATAGATGAGGTGAGTAGTTATTTCGGGATGCGAAAGATTTCGAGGGTACGGGACCGGAAGGGAGTCCTTCGACTGGCGTTGAATGACAAAATCGGTTTTCAATACGGCACATTGGACCAGGGCTGGTGGCCGGACGGGTTGTATCGGGCGCCGACTGATGAGGCGCTGCGGTACGATATTGAGATCACGAAGAAGCTCGGCTTCAATACGATCCGCAAGCATATCAAGGTTGAGCCGCAGCGGTTCTATTACTGGTGTGATAAGCTTGGGATTTTGGTTTGGCAGGATATGGTCAGTGGTGATGTTACGGGTGAGTGGGGGACCGAGCGGACCGAAGAATCGGCCAGGCAGTTTGAGCTGGAGCTTGTTCGTATGATGGTCGGTCTCCGTAATCATCCAAGTATCGTTGTGTGGGTGCTTTTTAACGAGGGATGGGGACAATACGATACAGATCGGCTGGTGGAGTGGATGAAGAAAAAAGACCGGTCGCGTCTGGTCATCGGGGCCAGCGGCTTTGTGGATAAAGGAGTGGGTGATATTCATGACGTACATGGTTATCCGGGTCCTACCGGGGCGCCTGCTGAAAAAGGCAGGGCGCTGGTGCTTGGCGAATTCGGGGGGCTGGGACTGCCTGTTGAGGGGCATACCTGGCAGGAGAAGAAAAGCTGGGGCTACCGCGGTTTCAAAGATGCCGGTGCACTTGCCTTGGCCTACGAAGCATTGCTCGAGGAGCTGAAGCCGTATATTTCACTGGGTCTGTCAGCGGCTGTTTATACGCAGATAACAGATGTGGAAAATGAGGTTAACGGATTGATGACATACGACCGGGCAGTGGTGAAGATGGACAGCAAACGGCTGGCCACCGCTGCCGAGGAGCTTTGTCGGGTTGGGCCGGATTCATATAAATTTGAGCCGGTTGTTCCCACCTCGCAGGAAGAATCCCAACAATGGCGCTATACAATTGATAAACCACCTGAAGGGTGGAGAGAACTCGATTTTGAAGACAGCTCGTGGCAGCAAGGCGCAGCAGGCTTCGGGGACCCGGATGTTGTTGGCGCTATAGTTAGAACGAAGTGGACGGGCAACGACATCTGGCTTAGAAAGACATTCGCTTTGTCCGGTAAAGATATATCGAATCCATATCTTATTGTGTACCACGACTTTGAGCAGGAAACGCTTATATATTTGAATGGCGAGCTTGTAGCCGAAGGGCCTGAGCATCAGTTCGCATATACGTTATTTCGTCTGGAAGGTGAGGCGAAGTCGCGTCTGAGAGAAGGGGAAAATATCCTGGCTGTTCACGGCAGAAGGCTCGGCCGCAGACAATATATTGACGCAGGCCTGCTGGATTTGACCGATTAAGACCCGGTAATATTTTAGTCGGCCATAACCCCCCGCGTAAAACGTCCTTCGACAAGCTAAGGACAAGCAGGGCTGACTATACAGGTACGGTTCCGCCGGGATTTTAGCCCGCAGAATTACATCTCAGAAAGTGATAGGCCCAAAGCCGAAGATTTACAAATCTTAGGCTGGATTAAATCCGAAAAAGATGGTAAACTTTCATACCTTATATTGTTTGGCGGTGTTTTATGGCAGGGCAAGAAAAATAAGGATGATATTATGGCGACGGAAGTGAGATTGCCGCAGTTCGGTGAAGCGATTGAGGAAGGAACGGTTGTCGGCTGTATGGTCAGGGTCGGCGACCATGTCAAAAAGGGTGACGTAATCTTCGAGATAGAGACGGAGAAAGCTACCTTAGAGATGGAATCACCGGCCTCTGGATTTGTCAGGTACATTCTTGTTGAGCTTGAACAGACGGTGGAGGTCGGGGACGTGCTTCTGGTCCTCGGCGAAGAGGATGAGGATGTGCCTCAAAGCTTTATTGACTCCTTAAAAAAAAACGACTCCCCCGCCGGGACGTCTGAACCACAAGCCCTGATAACCGATGTGGAACCTGAGGAACAGCATGTCGTGTCCGCCGAAGACACGGAGCCTGAAAATGTTGTTGTTTCAAAGCCCGGCACGGCAGTTGCCCTGACCGGACGTCAAAAGCGAATCGCCGAGCAAATGGTCAGGTCGAAAAGAGAAATACCATGCTTTTATCTCAGCAGCAAAGTTGATGTTACAGAGCCGGCAAAACTGAAAGCCGGGTTGGGAACCGGCGAGACCGAGATTGGTTTTGATGCCTTTATCATAAAAGCTGTGGCAACTGCGCTGGTCGATTTTCCTATTATGACCGGACAGATTGCAGGTGACAGCATCGAACTGGCGGATGTAATTAATATCGGATTTACAGTTGCAGCTCCGAAGGGAGTCGTTGTTCCGGTGGTCAAGGACGCCGACAAAAAAGACGTTACGCAAATCGACCGAGAGATGAGGCGGCTGACTGAAAAGGCCCTTGATGAAAGCCTTGGGCCTGATGATGTCCGGGGTGCCTGTATTACCATCAGCAATCCGGGCAGGCTTGGGGTGGATGTATTCATACCGATAGTGATACCGGGCCAGTGCAGCGGCTTTGGTGTGGGCAGGATTGTTGAGGAGTATATGTCGGTCCGTGGTGATACCGCTGTTCGCAAGATGATGAACCTGAGTCTGTCGGTGGATCACAAAATTGCCAACGGCGAATATGCCGCGAGGTTCCTGGATACCGTCAGGAAGCTGCTCGAGGACACTTCAACATACAAATAATTTGCATTGCTGTGGTTTCGTCTGAGCACAAAGCGCAGACAGCGAAAATTTACGATGCCAAAAAGATATAAATCAGGAAATTAGTTGACGGTTTTATTCCATAGCAGGACCTTTCAATTCTACTTTAAGAACAGAGGCATTTTTGCATGGGGTTTTTCTCGGCAATTGTATTGTCAGACCGTCGTTATCCTGGGACCATGACAACTCTTTGAGGTCGCCGATCATCTTGATGGACTTGATAGAATCCTTTTTCAAAGGAGAGTTGATGCCGAGTTTTTTGACGGTTACCTTCTCGCCCGGCCAGACTAATAATGAAATATACAAGTTATTACTTTTTGTTGTGAAGCGGATATCTTCGGCGGTATAGCCTTTTGCTTCCTTGTACTCATCATCCCATTCCCGCCCCATCACCATGGTCGGTCCTTCGCCGTAAGTATGCCATGGACGAGTTTCGAAGATAGCTTCTCCATTCAGCTCAAGCCATTTGCCGATACCGAGGAGTATCTCCCTGGCCTCCTGTGGTATGGTACCATCGGCTTGTGGGCCTATGTTGAGCAGCAGGCATCCGTTTTTGCTTACAATGTCGATGAGGTCGTCGACGAGACTGTTGACGGTTTTGAAATCATCATTTTCGATGTATCCCCAAGATTTTTTACTGACGGAGGTATCGGTCTGCCAGCAAAATTCGTACATTTCATCGAGCTTACCGCGTTCGACGTCCAGCACTGCATAGCCGGGGGGATAGCCGTCATCTTTGAACTGAAGGACAACTTCCTTATCCCATTCGATTCCCTTGTTATAGTAATGGGCAGCTATTGCCTTGCGATACTCCTCATATTCCGGCAGGAGAAAGCCGAAATCAAACCAGAGTATGTCAGGTTCATACTTATCGACCAATTCCCTGGTGCGCCCGTACCAGTGATGCATGAACCATTCGGGGGGTCTTTCGCCCGGTTGGTGCGGTATGCCGTAAAGGCCGGAATACTGAAACTCGTAATTGTCAAATTCCTCGCTGTAGAAAAAGTGGTTCCAGTTGTGGGCATAATGCGTTGAGACTCCATAGTACATACCCTCGGCGCGGACGGCCTTGCCAAGTTCGGCGATAACATCGCGATGGGGCCCCATTTCCACGGAATCCCACCGCGTATGGCTGGACTCATACATTGCGAAGCCGTCATGATGTTCGGCCACAGGCACGACATAGCGTGCACCCGCCTTTTTGAACAATTCGGCCCAGGCCGCGGGCTCCCATTTTTGGGCCTTGAACATCGGGATAAAGTCCTTGTACCCAAACTCCTTCTGGTCGCCGTATTTTTTTCTGTGGTGCTTATAAACTTCTCCTTCTTCATCACCATCTTTGGCGTACATCCATTTTGGATACCATTCATCGTGATAGGCTGGCACTGCATACACTCCCCAGTGTATAAATATTCCGTACTTTACATCACGGAACCATTCAGGAATCTTGTAATGACGCAACGATTCCCAGGATGGTTCGTAATGCCTTTCTTTTTCCTCTGCCGATGCAAAAGAGCCGGAGAGTAAAACGATAATCAAGCACAAATAGAAATAGTTTTTCAAATTCATGGTTTATCTCCTGTAACTGTGTTGGTAAATTTCTACGCCTTTACGGACGCGGCATTTTCTGGAACGGGCTTAAACCCCGCCCGACTATGTCGGGTACTTCCATCTATGCTCTCATGGGCGCAGTATTCCGAAGGAAGAATAAATATTAAGATGTTACAATAATGCACCCTTTTTTCAGAATCACATTGGCGTATCGTGCCGACTCACTCGTTGCGATGACCGCATATGCGTTTTTAGCTCTTTCGTAAAACTCGAACCGCTGCAGCAACTCAAAATCGCCCCATGGTTCACCGCTTGCTTTTATGATTTCGCGATACCGCCCCCAAATAGGTGTTTCAACTTCGTCGCCATCAACGACCTCCATCAGGCTCACAGGCTTTTGGACATACTGGTCCAGTGGAAATACCTTCAAAATCGCCTCCAGAACCGCCGGTACACCATGGCCGTCTAATCGTATCAGTTGTGCGGAAACCGTTTTCAGGGCAATCGAAGCGGCCGGGAAATTACAATCTGCGATGACAATCTGGTCCCCGTGGCCCATCTCCATAAGAACCTTCAACAGTTGAGGGCTGAGGATGTCTGGAATGTTTTTCAGCATTTTTTTTCCAGCTATTTTAATGTGCTTCAGCTTCCAGGCTTTCTGTTATTTTAACTTTTCCTGCATATATACCGTAGGCGGCAATCACAATAAAGCAAAAAAGCGGAACTATGTATGAAGAACTGATACTCAATCGGGTAGGTTCTAAATTCGGAGGATTTTCATTGACCGTCTGAATAATGAACGCCTGCACCGGAACGAGTACTGCAGCACCAAGAATTGCCATAATCAGCCCGGAACCTCCTATTTTTCTGTCTCTACCCAATCCCCTGCTTCCCAAACCAAAAATGGTAGGGAACATAAGTGACATACATCCGGAAATTGCAACTAATGAGTAGACACCGATGTTGCCTCCGACAAAGATAACGACGCATGTCAGGATTCCACCGAGTGTGCTCAGAGCCGCCAGCAAATTATGGGGCTTAATCATAGACATCAAAGCCGTACATATAAAGCGGGAAAGCCCAAACAAAACCAAGGCCGCTGTATGATATTTCAGGGCATCGCTGTCCTTGATTCCCAGTTGAGATGGAATGTAATAAACAGTAAAAGTCCACACACACAACTGTGCGCCTACATAAAAGAATTGGGCGATCACGGAAAACAGGTAGTTTGGATTCCTGAAAAGCCTTTGGAAGGTTGCTATAAAATGCACATTTCTGTCCGGCTCCCTGACGTAAGGCATCTTTTTGAAGGCTATCAGGAGCCACACTATTACTAAAACAGCTCCGATAATTAAATACGGAGTGATAACAATGAAAAGCTGCCGGCTTTGAATTTGGCTCAACTGTTGGCCCGTTTCATTGCCTGTAATGCCACCTTTGAGTTTTTCGAGCCGTGCAAGAATCAGCATCTGGCACAGCAGAGTACCGATAACCGAGCCGACCGGGTTGAAAGATTGTGCAAGATTCAGACGTTGTGTCGAGGTTTTTTCCGGTCCAAGGGAAAGAATATAAGGATTGGCATTTGTTTCCAGTATGGATAAGCCGGAAGCTAATACATAGAAAGCGATAAGAAACGGAAGAAATTGCTGAATCAGACCGGCTGGAAAAAGCAAAAAGCATCCGGCGCAATACAGCCCTAAACCAATGAGTATCCCGCTCTTGTAACTGAATTTTCTTGCAATAACGGCACCGGGGATTGCCAGCGAAAAGTAAGCCCCGTAAAAGGCGAATTGAATCATGGACGACTGAAAGGTGGACAAATCGCTGAAAATGACCGTAAAGGCTTTGACAAGAGGGTCTGTCATATTATTTGCGATGCCCCACCACATAAAGCAACTTGCCAAAAGGATAAAGGGATAGATGTCTCCGTGCGGCAGGAGTTTCGGCTTACTCGGAAGGGCTGAATTCGGCGGGTTAATAAATTCCATTGGGCGTCCTATGTTAAAAGTAATTTTGATAATATTAAATCAAATTCATTTTGTATCAATTTTTTATTGTGTGTCCTTACAGAAAATTTTGACGGTCAAAAACCGCGGAGATTGGTACTTATTCTTGTCGGCAGCCCGTTTTTGGGCAGGCGTTTTAATACAACATACTCGATACCGAAAGTTTCACAGTATTTGCGTTTAACTTCTTTGTCCCCGTCTTCATTTACGATGTAAATGTCCGGTTTTATCCGGCGAATTTCGGGTTCGGCGTCCAGCCAGCCGTGACCCGATGAAATCAGCGTTTCTTTTACGAAGCGAACGGCAGCGACCATGTATCTTCGTTCGTCCTGTGAAAACATCGGGTGCCCCGGTCCTTTGAGTTTCTTGATATTCTCATCGTTACCTACAGCTACATAAAGATCGCCATACTCCGAGGCTTTTTCAAGGAATCGAATATGGCCCGAATGAAGCCAATCGAAGCAACCGGTTACAATTACTCTTTTGCCGGAAGTTGGCTCGTGGCTTATGTCGTTTTCAGGAAAGCCGCCAAGCTGCTCATCAGGCACTATTTTGTACCCGATACCTCCGGATTCAGCATACTGCCTGCATTTGGGGCTTTCTTCAGATGGCAGGATACACCACAAATCCGCTTTTTCACCGATTATCCCCGGTATATTCTGCAATTGGGCCGGGTCCGTTATAATATGGACCCTGCTTACATACCGAAAGGCCCGGAGATAATAATGTCTTTCCGGCAGAGGAAATTTCGGTTTCCCGCTCCCCACAGCCTCGACAAACTCGTCGCTGAGAAGCAAAAGATGGACCTGTCCAAGTTTTGCAATCTCATGTAAGAAACGAACCTGGTTCGAGCAAAGGTTATCAAAGGTGCCTGATGTGATAATTGTATTTGTCATTTGGTGGCGATCTTAACCTTTATCTTAAATGCTCCGGGGACCTTTTCATCCGATATCACATAAAGGTATCCGCCTCCACAGCCGGAATACATTGCGCCGGGATAGTTGGCCTGATAGTATTCCAACAGGGAAAGCAGGTCCACCTTTAACGTTGGATGCTCCAAGGTGTCCGGCAACAGCATATGCCAGCACTTCATGCATTCGTTGAGCGATTTTCCGAGGGCACGGATGTCCTTTTTGGTAATAGCGTCGAAACAATCCCTGCCGGATTGGGCCAGTCGCCCGACCCAATCTGGAAACAGATTCCGCCTTTCTAAGGGTTTATATCCGTCCGGCCTGGTGTTCACCGGGAGAATATACAGAATACTCTCGAGCCAGGCGGCGATTTGCGGGTCGTTATTTGATTCGATATGCCGGGGAAAATAACCGCCCTCATACGCATAATCATAGTCGAGACGATTGATACCCGGATAGATAATTCCGATCATATCCTGTGAACCGGAAGGGTCTTTTTTGTCCTTGTTTTCAACCTCGTACAAGAGGCGAACGAGTTTTTCCGGGTCTTCATCGGGCAAATCGCCTCCCCACAAATTCAATGCTATTGAGCGTGTGCTCTGGCAAATGCCGGCCCGGTCCATCCAGCGAAACTGCGGCTCGACCGCCACAACGACCATTGAGCCGGGGGGGGAGGGATTTTGTTTTGACATAAAAGGCTGGTCAATCCAGCCTCCCGCCAGCGCTAAACGATACTGAATACGCCCGATGATGTCCGTAATGGCGGGTTTTTTCCTCTCGTTCATTTCACATGTTTCTCTGTGAGGTTCAAATTATTTTTAACTTACGGTACGTTTACCCGCTTTACGGTCGGTATACTGTTTTTGAATCCAGTAATATGTTTTTTCCATTCCTTCCTCAAGCGGAGTCGCCGGCTGCCAGTCAAGCACCTGCTTGATGAAAGTGTTATCGCTGTTTCTGCCTGCCACCCCCTTGGGGGCATCGGGGTCATAATTACGTTTTAATTTAATCCCGGCAATCTTTTCAACAATTGACACCAGATCATTGATGGAAACAAGATAATTCGACCCAAGATTGATTGGGGTTGCTATCAGTTTATCGCAGTGCATAATCATATCGATACCGTCCAGGCAGTCATCGATATACATAAAGCTTCGCGTCTGGCGGCCGTCGCCCCAGATGGTGATTTCATAATTGCCGGTATCCTCGGCTTCTATGACCTTGCGGCACATGGCGGCGGGAGCCTTTTCTCTGCCACCATCCCATGTTCCATACGGCCCATACACATTGTGGAAACGCGCGATAAAGGTTTTCATTTCGCGTTCGGCCCAGTATTCCCGACAGAACATCTCGGACATCAGTTTTTCCCAGCCGTAGCCCCTCTCGGCCATAGCCGGATACGCGTCCAATTCTTTCAATGCTCGGACATTCGGGTCGGCCTGCAGGGTGGTATTGTATACACAGGCCGACGAGCTGAAAAAGTAACGGCCCGCCCCTGCCTGATATGCCGCTTCAACCATGTGTGTATTTATCAAAATACTTCGCAGACACTCGATTCTGAACCTTTCAATAAAGCCCATGCCGCCCATATCCGCAGCTAAGTTATATACCTCCGTCGCTCCCTCGCAAGCCTTTGTGCAGGTGTCTTTTTCGCTCAAGTCCATTTGCAAAGATTCGACACCGCTGACCCGCTGATACCACTGGTCCAGAGGCTTTTTGTCGATTGCACGGATGCGGTTGAAGCCCTGTTCCCTGAAATATTTAGTCAGTGCCCCGGCGATAAATCCCCCGGCCCCGGAGACGACAATAAGGCTGTCTTTATCGAGGACGTCAACAGCCCTTTTGTTTTTATCCGCCACAATTGAAACCTTTCAATTCATCGGCATCTTTTTTTAGTTAGAAGCTTTTTGTTTACAACATCTTTCTCGCTTAACAGGCTGAATCATAGTATAATTATCCAATAGAAGCAAGAAAGGGGTAATATCATGACAAGAAAAAGGAAAACCTTCGTTCCCGGCGGTTGGTCTATTATTTTATCGGTTTTGTTATTGATGATTGGCTTGTCCGCGGGTTGCCGCACCACGGGCCGGGGCAGGCTCTGGCGTATCCTTCCCAAGATGGGGCAACGCAATTGGATTGTGGTTGCAGATTCCGCGTATCCGGCCCAGAATAAGCCGGGCATTGAAACTGTAGTTACCGGCCGGGGGCAGCTCGAAACGGTCCGGGCGGTCCTTGACGCGGTGGATGATGCCCCGCACGTCAAACCTGTTGTATATATCAACGATGAATTAGATAACGTTTCAGAGGTGGATGCGCCCGGAATAAGGGCCTATCGCAACCAGTTGGGGCTTCTGTTACAAAACCGTACGGTCAGGACAATGCCAAATGACAGGTTAATAACCACGATGGATGATGCCGCCGAGATGTTCAAAGTAATTGTATTTAAGACGAATATAACGCTGCCTTATACGTCTGTATTTATAGAGCTTGATTGCGGTTATTGGAACGCCGATGCCGAAAAGAGACTCCGTAACAAAATGCGTCAGGGCAATTAGACGAAACGTTATACATTTATCGCTGCGATTTTACCACCGGCGATTATGTAATCGTCGCTGTTATACAGGACAAGGCTCTGGCCGGGGCAGGGCGCAAATTGGGCTTTGTCAAACTCAACCGTCATACTATCATTATCAGCCTCGGTGATTTTGCACGGCTGTGGCCGGCCATACGAGCGAATCTTGCCGAAACACCTTCGTCCCGGAGCAAATTCTTCTGGAATAAGAACATTGATTTTATTTGCCCGGATAACAGATGAGCTTATTTCCTCTCTTGTGCCCAAGGCGATAGTGTTGGCGCTGGCGTCGATTTTTCCTACGTAAAGCGGCACTCCTCCGGCAAAACCAACACCACGTCTTTGGCCTAAAGTATAGTTGGCAATACCGTTGTGAATACCGATTTTATTGCCCTTCATGTCCGTTATATCACCGGGCTTTCCGGTGCCGGCATCGCCCAGCACCTGCCGGTAGTCGCCTTCGGCAGCAAAACATAACTCCATGCTCTCAGCCCTCGAGGCGGCACTGAGATTGAGTTCGGCGGCAATTGAGCGGACCTTTGCCTTTGTTAATTCGCCCACCGGAAGGATAAGGTTTGTGAGCTTTTCCGCGGATATGCCGTAAATAAAATAGCTCTGGTCCTTGGCCTTATCGTTTGCCATACCCAGCCGGGCATGATTGCCGGCCGTGATAACCCGCCCGTAGTGTCCCGTGGCAAGGTATTTTACCCCGAGCCTCTCGGCCACGAAACCCCAAACCAGCGAGAATTTCAAAAGTGTATTACAGTCAACACAGGGATTAGGCGTTTGTCCGCTCAAATATGACCTGCGAAAGGGTTCGATAATGAGTTTTTCAAAGGCCCCCGTAATATTTATGTAGTAATGTGGTATGTTCATCCGGCGGCAAACCCTCACCGCCTCTCCTGGACCGGGGGGGCGGGCACCTGTGTCGCAGGATACGGGTATTTTCATTGTAATGCCGAGCACTTCCCAGCCGGCTTTTGTGAGCAGGTGTGCGGCGACGCTGCTGTCAACCCCGCCGCTCATTAACACCGCGACCTGCCTGGAAAGGTCTTTCTTGGGCTGCCACGGTGAAAAACTCGGCGGCATTAGTTTTATGTTATATTTGCCGGTCATGCTTCCAAAAAAATCCGAGACCTGCTGCTCCTGGCAAATTCATGCCCACTCAGGCAAAAAGGGCTGTGCTCAAATATCTTTCACCCGTGTCGGGTAATATCACAACAACAAGTTTGTCGGCGTTTGATTTGCGCATAGCCACCTTAACCGCCGCCGCCACCGATGCCCCGGAGGAAATCCCGGCGAGTATGCCCTCTTCTTTTGCAAGGCGTCCGGCCATAGTCAAGGATTCGTTATCATCTACCTGAACGACCTCGTCAACAACTTTCATATTTAAGACGTCCGGAACGAAACCGGCTCCTATGCCCTGAATTTTGTGGGGCGCAGGTTTTCCGCCGGAAAGGACCGGCGAGCTTGAAGGCTCGACCGCTATTATTTGGACAGATGGTTTGCGGGATTTGAGCACATCGCCCACACCGGTAATAGTCCCGCCGGTACCGACGCCGGCAACAAAAATGTCCACCGTACCGTCGGTATCCCGCCAAATCTCCTCGGCGGTGGTCTCTCTGTGTATTTGGGGATTGGCGGGATTCTCAAACTGGCTCGGCATGAAGGCATCATCGGTTTCATTTAGAATTTGGCGCGCCTTTTTTATTGCGCCGGGCATGCCCTCCTTGGCGGGGGTGAGAACAAGTTGAGCGCCGAGCAGTTGAAGCAGTTTCCGCCGTTCGATGGACATCGATTCGGGCATGGCTAATATCAGCTTGTAACCCCTTGCCGCCGCAACCCACGCAAGGGCAATGCCGGTATTGCCGCTGGTCGGTTCGATGATAGTCATCGGTGGCTTGATTTTACCCTCACGTTCGGCAGTTAATATCATACTGACACCTATACGGTCTTTGATGCTGCCGGCGGGGTTGAAAAATTCCAGCTTACCTGCGATTTTAGCTCTACAATTTCGACCTATTTTATTCAGCCAGACCAAGGGTGTCCTGCCGATTAATTCTGTTGCATCCCCTGCTATATTCATATTTTATACCTCGAAAAGAAACTTATCACATAAAAAAGCTCTCCGGACGGGACCGCGTCGGTATTCCGTCTAAAATCAGACTTCAACTTCCAAAGCGTTTATTTGAGAATACGTAAATACCGGTCCGTCTGTGCAGACATATTTGTCTCCGATATAACAGTGACCGCATTTACCCACGCCGCATTTCATGTGTCGCTCCAGCGTCATAATGATATTCTCCTCGGTCCATCCGGCGTCGAGAAGCTCCTTAATAGTGAAGTGAATCATAATCGGCGGCCCGCACACAAAGCACTTACCTTCGGACATATCGCTGATTTCACCAATCAAAGTGGTAACGACGCCGGTCCTGCCGGTCCAGGCTTCCTGCGGCTCGTCTATTGTCAGGTGCACCTCGACACTCTCAATCTGCGCCCATTGGCTCAGTTCGTCCGCAAAAACAATATCTTCTTTTGTTCTTGCACCGTAGAGAATCGCTAACTTGCCGTAATCCGCCCTTTTTGCCGTCACGTACTTTATTACCGAACGCAGAGGTGCCAGCCCGATACCTCCCGCTATGAATGCGCAGTCCCGGCCTGTCGCTTTTTCAATCGCAAAGTTGTTACCGTAAGGTCCCCTGACCCCGATTTCATCTCCTTTTTCAAGTTTTTGCATCGCCCCTGTAACTCCTCCCGTATTGCGAACACACAATTCAAAAAAACCTTTGTCCTTTGGGCTTGAGCAAATCGAAATCGGCGCCTCCCCCATACCAAGAACCGATACCTGAACAAACTGGCCCGGTTCATAATCGCTCTCGCTGCTGTTGTCGCAGTCGCCGAGGCCTTTGAATTTCAACCTGAAAAGCCTCGTGTCGTATGTCAGGTCCTCGATATCCTGTATTATCGTTGCTCTTGGAATATACGTTCTGCTGTTAAACATCCCGACCGCTCCCTTCGATTTTGCGAATGTTCTCGAGCCAGTTGACGTTTCCGACACATACGGTATTGCATCGCCCGCAACCGGTACAGCCGCTCATGCCGAACTCGTCTATCTGCTGAACCAGTTTGTGGTAGTATTTGCGTTTAATCATTTCCTCTTTCGGCTTGACGGGATTTTGCCCGCCGGCCATCCTTGTAAAACCCTCGAAGTAGCAACAATCCCATTCTCTCATACGCAGGTTCCGACCGTTGGGTGTTACCCGGTCAATCACGGTATAACATGAGCAGGTCGGACAAAGCAGCAGGCACAGGCCGCAGCTTTGACACCTTCGGGCGATATCAGCCCACAACCGGTCATCGACCTTGTTCGACTTCAGCCTGTCATAGACTCGCTGAAGGTCGAAACCGGGCTCGGATGCTTTCGCTTTTTCGAATTCTTTTTCAGCGTCCACATCAATAGGCGCACCGAAAAAATCCTGATATTGTTCGTACAACTGCAGGCCTTTTTCCGAACCAACCTGAACGGCAAAATCGTTGCCCGCGTCGATAAGCTGAATATCAAAGCCCTCGGTCAGTACAGGACCTGAGCCGACGGATGTGCAGAAACACTCTTCGTTGAGCTGTGAACAGGCGACTGAAATGATTACGGAACAGGCCCTCTTTGAGAGGTAATAGTCGTCCACAAAAGACCTCTCGTAGAATTTATCCAACAGCTCGATGGCCTTAACATCACACGGCCGGACTCCGAAAAAAACCAGTTCCTCGCTCTGGTCGGTAACAGTGATGCTCTCATTGGAACGCGGCGAGAAGCTGAACATACATTCGGATTGGCCGAAGAAGTATTCCTTAGGCGGTACCAACGTGTTTTCGTAATCGAAACAAATCTGTTCGGCACCCGTAACCGGCAAAAAATTAATGTCTTCAAGGTCCGGCCCCTCTGCCGGAGCTATAAGGAATTTTTCTTGACTGATTAAATCAAGGAGCTTGAAAAGATTCGTTTTTGTAATCGAAGCGTTTTTTATCTGAATCTTTGAAATCACCGGCATATTATTTCCTTCGCATTTTTATTTTGCCTTTTCCAACCTTGCCGCACAGGCTTTGTACTCACCGGTTCTAGCTATGGGACAAAACGCGTCATTTGTCAGCAAGTTCGCGGGGGCTTCGACAAAATGAAACGGCATCCACAGTACGCCCTGTTTGACCCTGTCAGAGACCCTCGCCTTGACGGTTAATTGTCCTCTTCTGGTGGACACCGTACAATCATCCATGTCCCTGATGCTGAGCCTTTCGCCGTCCGCGGTGTTGACCTCTACGAACATAAACGGGTGTTCCCGGTCAAGCAGGTGTGTCCTGCGGCTCATTGTGCCGACGTTATAATGAAACCGAATCCTGCCGGTGCTCAGTATGAACGGATACTGCTCGTCGGGCACCTCGGCGGGCGGCCTGTGCTCGATAGCATGAAATTTGCCAAGGCCCCTGCTGAATTTGTCTTTGTGCAGATACTTCGTGCCCGGGTGGCTTTTGTCGAGGCAGGGCCACTGCAGGCCGACCTTGCGAATTCTGTCGTGGCTTATCCCGCCGTATATCGGTGTAAGCGAGGCAATCTCGTCCATTACCCCGGCTGTGTCGGCGTACTCGAAGGGATAGCCCATTCTTGTCGCGACATCACAGACTATTTCCCAATCGCCTCTGCTGCTGCATATTGGTTCAATCGCCTTGTTTATAAGCTGCACCCGGCGCTCGGAATTGGTAAACGTTCCTGTTTTCTCTGCAAAGCTTGCACCCGGCAAAACTACATCAGCCATTTTTGCCGTCGGTGTCATATAAATTTCATGCACCACCAGAAACTCTAGACTTTCCAATGCTTTGCGCACCTCGGTAATGTTGGGGTCGCTGGTGAGTGGGTCCTCGCCGATTATATAAAGACCTTTTATGTTACCTTCTCTGGCCTGGATGAGCTGGTCGGTCAGCGTGAGTCCGGGTTTGGGGCTTAATTTTACGTCCCAGGCCTTTTCAAACTTCTGCTGAATCTGTGGGTCATCGACCTTTTGGTATCCGGGATAAACATTAGGCAGGGCCGCCATATCGCAGGCGCCCTGTACGTTATTTTGGCCCCGAAGAGGATTTACGCCCCCTGATTCGATACCCACATTGCCGGTAAGCATCGCCAGATTGGCAACGCTCATCACATTTTCCGTTCCCACCGTGTGCTCGGTTATGCCCAGGGTATAGATAATCGAAGCGGGCTTGGTCGTGGCGTAGAGCCTTGCGGCTTTTGCCAGCATCCTGCTGCTGACACCGACAACAGGTTCGGTATATTCGGGGGTGTATTTGGCCACAGCCTTTTTTAGTTCCTCGAAACCCTCGGTCCTTGTCCGGACATATTCTTTGTCTTCAAGACCTTCTGATATAATCACGTTCATCAGACAATTAAGAAGTGCAATATCGGTGCCCGGGTAGTGCTGGATATGGAAATCGGCGTATTGGGCCATATCTGTCTTTCTCGGATCGCATACGATGATCCTTGCTCCTTTGTCCTTTGCCGTGATAATCCGCCAGCCGATCAGGGGATGGGCCTCCGGCGCGTTGGAGCCTACCGCAAATATACAGGCCGAGTCCTTCAGCTCATCGATGGAATTGGTCATAGCACCGGAACCGAATGAACGCACAAGCCCCGCCACGGTGGGCGAGTGGCACGTCCTGGCGCAGTGGTCAACGTTATTCGTGCCGAGCACCGCACGGGCGAGTTTCTGGGCGAGATAATTCAGTTCATTTGTGCACCTGGCAGAACCCCAGACACCGAGACTATCGGGACCGTGTTTTTCCCTGACAGCCGTCAACTTCTCCGCGACCAAATCGAGGGCTTTGTCCCAGGATGTTTCTTTAAACTCGCCGTTTTTTTTGACAAGCGGTTTTTTAATCCTGTCGGCGCCGATGACGCTTTGCCAGGAAGTTATGCCCTTGATACAGAGCCTGCCCTGCGAGACGGGATGGTTTTTGCTGGGGATAACGCCGGCGAGTTCACCCTCTTTTACTTTAAGATAAAAACCACAGCCTGCGCCGCAATAAGGACAAGTCGTGGCAACATGCTTAAGATTCATCTGATATCCCCGGTTTTCTATTGATTTATGTTTTGTTATATGAGACAAGGCATCATATTTCTATTTAGCCCCGCGTTTTACGCGGGGTTCTGAACAGTTCCTTTGGAAAGGTAGGGCAATTTAATACCCTATACTTCGGGCCGCGGAAGCAAACCCGCACGTTCCAAGATAACCGGCGTAATGCTCTCCCAGCCTATCGGCATAAGATGAATGCCCGCTATCCCCTCCATTTTCCGTACTTTCTCTATCATCTCAAGACAGATTTTGACGCCTTCTTCCCCGGCATCATTTGCCGATTCCATCCTGCTTACAAGCTCATTCGGTATGCTCATCCCCGCCACGTTGCTTTTCATATACAAAAGCGCCTTGTGCGAGCGCACCGGTGTAAGTCCCACCAGTATGTACACCTTGCTGTGAAGACCCGCCTCGGTAACCAGCTCCGTCCATTCGCCGAATCTGTCTATGTCGAACACGCACTGCGTCTGGATAAAATCGGCGCCTGCTTGGATCTTCTTGGCAAGACGCATCACCCTGAGTTCGAGCGGGCCGGCAAACGGATTTGCAACGGCGCCTATGAACAGCCTCGGCTCATGTTCTTTTATCGGGTCGCCCGAAAGAAACTGTTTGTCATCCCTCATTTTCCTGACCATTGCAATCAATTGAATTGAATCTATATCGAATACGTTCTTGGCTTCGGGATGGTTACCCAACTTCTGATGGTCGCCTGAAAGACACAGGATGTTCCTGATGCCGAGTCCCGCCGCTCCTAAAATGTCGCTTTGCATCGCAATCCTGTTCCTGTCCCGGCATACCATCTGCATAATCGGCTCAAGACCGCACGACATTGCTATGACTCCCGAAGCTATACTCGACATCCTGACGATTGCGGTTTGATTGTCGGTAATATTGACACCATCGACCTTTCCGGCGCAATACCCGGCCTTTTTTTTGATTATTTGCGGGTTACTGTTTTTGGGCGGTCCCAATTCACAAGTTACCGCGAATTTGCCTGCTGTGAGAACCTTTTCAAGTCTGCTTCCTGATTTCATAACATCGCCTTTGTGAATTTGGTTTTTCGTTGTTCCAAACTTGTGCTTTGCTGCCAGTCTTTCGCTTCTGCTATCCTTGCAAGGTTATCCAGTTTGCCTAAGCTCTTGAGTCTGTCGTAAATCAACTGCCACGCGCAGTCGGTGTCTTTATCGACCTCGCACTTGCCGTCCTGCGAGCCGCCGCAAGGCCCGTTCAGCAAATTCTTGGCGCAAAACGCGATGGGGCAGATACCTCCCGTATAATCCAGCACACACTCGCCACAAGCCCGGCAAAGTTCCTCGGCCGGCCAGAGCCCGTGAAGGCCTCCCAATGATACCGTATTGGCCGCGGGATGCACTACCTTCTCAACCACCTTCGCCACCGCCTGAACACCGATTCCACACGTCAACGCAAGAACCGAGTCCGCCTTTTGCAGGTTTTTGGCCTCTCTGGCTAATCTGGTCGCGACGAGCATCTTATCGCACAGAAAATCCACCAACGCAGTCCCGCTGACATTCTTGCCCGCTTTTTCCAGCTCCCGCTTCATTGTTGTAAGTGCCTGTTGGCCGCCGGTTTCGCAGATGTCCGCGCAACCGTTACAGGCCAACAGGAAGATATTTTTCTCTTCGCCGAGACAGTCCAGTATCTCTTCAATCGGTTTATTCTCTGTGTATAACATTTCAAATTTCCTCTAATACTTTGTTTACGACTTCAGGAACACTTCGCGCCACAGGCCCGGTCAATTCCAGGCCCCAGTTACACTCGCCCGGTTCGACACCGATTATTACAATCTCTTTTGGGGTCTGATTCAACGTATTCGCAGCGGCCAGTGCTTCGGTCAGACCGACTTGATGCAGGCTTATTCTCGAATCGGCCCCCCCGCCGAGTAACTGCGCCGGCCTTTGGATTTCACCGGCTGAAAGGACCGCCTTATAGATAGTTCCCGCTTTATGCCCGGCCCTGGTCGCGTCAACCACTATCAACTTCTCCACTTCCTTATACAGCAAAAGTATATCCAGTCCGCAGGTTCCACAGTCGATAACCTCGACATCGCCCGGCAAAGCCGTCTCCAAAAGCTTCTTTGCTACATGCACACCGACACCTTCATCCTTTAACAGGATATTGCCGACTCCGACCACTAACACCCGCACCTTTCGGGCAGAGCCGTTCTGTGCACCAACCGCCGAAGCGGCATCTGTCTCTGATGGCATATCATACAACCTTGAAGACTCCTGAAGCATTTTTATTTGCATCAAGCAGATGAACCGAGCAGGCCAGACAAGGGTCAAACGCCCGGACGATTCGTACTAATTCAAAAGGATTATCCCTGTCTTTGACTTTCGTACCCATCAGTGCCTGTTCAACCGCGCCCGGCTGGTCTTTATCATCTTTCGGCGATGCGTTCCAGGCGGTTGGCGTTATGACCTGATACCGCTCGATTTTCCTGTCCTTTATAGTCATCCAGTGTCCTAACGAACCACGCGGAGCCTCTGTTAACCCCGCACCTGTGCCCTCGGCGGGTACCTCATTGGCGACAATAACCGGCTCGGCAGGCTTGAGTATCTGCAGCCAGTCGGCCATCGCATCTGCTATTATTTTTGCCTCCAGAGCCCTTGCCGCGTGCCTGCCGAGAACCGAAAACAATGCATCGGTCCCGACTCCCAATTGACCGAGCAGCGAATCAACAAGTTTCTTGGTACCCGCATCGTTCTGCACATAATTACTTATCATCCGCGCCAATGGTCCAAGCTCAACCACCTTGCCGTTATAGCGGGGAGACTTCAGGAATGAATAGGCCTGCTTTTTGTCGAGCTTCGGTTCGGTCTGTCCCTCGGCAGGATTCCTGCCGGAGCCGGAGTCCGCATACCAGGAATACTTCAGGTCCTCTGTTATATTTTCACTGACAAACGGTTCGAGTTTTAAATCCTCCGAAACAACCCCCGCCTTGAAGAACCTGCCGGTCGGCAGGTCAAATCCCCCGTAAGTAAGGACCTTTCCACAGCCTTTGCCGATACCGAGATAGTCATCATAGCTGTTGGCCACGTAAATCACGTCTGGAATATAGACATTATCAACAAAATCCCGTATTTCGTTCAGCCTCCATAGAAAATTGGTAATTTTATCTTCGGTGGGCTTTTCGGTAACGCCCCCGGGAACGGTGCTCACATTATGCGGCATCTTACCGCCGAAGACCGACAGCATCTCCTGACACTTTCGGCGGATATCAAGCGCCTCAACATAATGGTTCACCAGCTCGGCATTAGCCTGGCCCGATATGCGATAATCCCCTTCATACCGCGGTACAAACGGCGATACCGCACCAACCGCACCGGCGGCGTCCACATAGTCCGGCGCCGCGAGGTGATAAAAATGCAGGATGTGCGACTGCAGAAAATTTGCACCTAAGATGAGCGCTCTAATCAGCTTGGCATTGTCCGGAATCTTATTCGTCAGGCCGAACGCATCGTCAATGCACAAAGCCGACGCGGTAGCGTGGGAAGTCGGGCATACCCCGCATATTCGCTGCGTGAGTCGGTTGGCGTCGCGAGGGTCCCTGCCCTGAAGGATTATCTCAAAACCCCGAAACAGCGTCCCGGCGCTTCGGGCCTCCTTCACTACGCCGTCGTCAACAAGCGCCTCGATAGCCATGTGCCCTTCGATCCTTGTCAACGGGTCGATTTTTATCGTCTTGCTCATTTGAGGTCCTCAAACGTAACTATCTCGTAAATCGGCGACATTCCGTCCGGAAATTCCGGCTCAACACACCCCAAACAAGGCGACCCCGCCTTGATGCACCAGCTCACGCCGTTGTTCCACTGTCTTATGGGACAGTCCGCATTTGTGTAATGCCCTTTGCATCCCAACTTATAAAGGCACCCTTGGTCGCCCAGCTTCTCGGCGAACCTGCCCTTATCGAAATCCGCCCGCCGGGGACAATTTTCGTGAATCAACCGCCCGTAGAAAAGTTCAGGCCGGCCGACATTGTCCAGCTTGACCGCATCCAGGCCGCTGAACATAATAACAGATACAGTTCCGGTGAACCAATCCGGGTGCACCGGACAGCCGGGCAGATTCACCACCAATGTGTCGATGCCCTTTTCGTCGAATAATTCCTTTACACCTTTGCATTGCGTGGGATTTGGTTTTCCCGCCGGTATCCCTCCGTAAGCGGCGCACGTGCCGATAGCGATTGCCACCAGCGCATTTGCCCCAAGTTCCGCAACGCTCTGTTCGATAGTAAGGTGCCTGCCGCCTCGTTCGCCAATGCTGCCGTAGAGTCCGTCCGCCGCTGTTGGTATCGCACCTTCGACGACTAATATATAGCCGCCTTTTCTCTCTGTTTCGGTGTCCTTCAAGACCTCAATGACCGCTTCCCCCTCGCCGGCCATTATCGTAGCGTTGAACAGCATATTAAGGTGGTGCCCCGGAACGACCTCATCCAGCAGCAGATTCTGAATCCTCGGACTGACCGCGTTCAGAACAGATATCGAACAGCCCGTACAGCCCGCCCCCTGCAGCCAAACTACCGGATACTCTTTTGTCGCCATTCTTTTCCCTTTCTGCATCTCGGTAACGTATATCGCCACATCTCTATATAGCCCCGCGTTTTACGCGGGGTTCTGACCTAATCAGAACAGTCCCTGCACTTTGCCTGTGTTCACATCAACGTCAATCCTGCGATAGGCCGGGTCCGAACCGGTGCCGGGCAGCAGTTTAATGCCGCCGGCCAGCGGCACGACAAAGCCGGCTCCCTTGTACACGAGGATGTCGCTGATTGGTAATTCCCAGTCTTTTGGTCTGCCTTTAATATCCGGGTCGTGCGACAGACTAAGATGTGTCTTGACCATGCAGGTACCCAAGGTCTCCGACACAGGGTCGGCCTCATGCGCCTTGGCCTTTTCCAGTGCTGTATCGGTATAAGTTACGCCGTCGGCACCGTACACTTCTTTGGCAATCAGTTCAATTCGCCGGCGCAAGGGCGTCTTAAGGTCGTATAGAAACTTAAAATCGTTCTTTTGTTCGCAGGCATGGACAACCGCTTTAGCCAGTTCCAAGGCTCCTTCGCCCCCTTTTAGCCAGTGTGTGGATACCGCAGCTAATGCGCCGTTCTGCTCGGCGATTTTCCGAACAAGCTCAATCTCATCGGGCGTATCCAGATAGAAACTGTTGATACAGACAACCGGTTTTACGCCGCTTTTCTTCACCGTTTCGATATGAGCTATGAGATTCTCGCAACCCTTTTCCACTAATTCGAGATTTTCCTTGGTATAAACTTCGTCCAGAGGCATTCCGGGTTTGACCTTCGGGCCTCCTCCGTGCATTTTGAGCGCCCTTATGGTCGCCACAATAACTACGGCATTAGGCTCCAGGCCCGACATTCGGCACTTGAGATTCCAGAACTTCTCGAAGCCGATATCGGCACCGAAGCCGCTTTCGGTAACGTGATAATCACCCAGCTTTGTACCGATACGGTCAGCTATGATGGAGCTTTGACCTATGGCAATGTTGGCAAACGGGCCTGCGTGGACAAACACCGGCTGGCCCTCTATGCTCTGCAATAAAGTCGGATTTAAGGCATCCACCATCCAGGCCGTCATCGCACCGTCAACTTCGAGGTCGGCGGTGGTAATCTCGTTGCCGCTCTTGTCGTAGGCCACTACTATCCTGCCCATCCGTTCGCGAAGGTCTTTAAGGTCTTTGGCAATCGCAAGAATCGCCATAATCTCGCTTGAAACGGTAATCTGAAAGCCCGATTCCATTTTTAAGCCGTCCATCCTGCCGCCTTTGCCGATGGTGATGTTGCGAAGCGCCTGCGCACAAAAGTCGATAGCCCACTTCATCTGTACCCGCTCCGGGTCGATATTAAGCCTTTTGTGGATATTGCTCCTGGCTAACCTGGCGTCATCATAATTGTTCTCATGCTGCATACGCGATGTCAGGGCAACCATCGCAAGGTTGTGGGCGTTGGTTATACTGTCGATATCGCCGGTCAGACGAATAGAAAAGGGTGTAAGCGGAATGCACTGCGACAGGCCCCCACCGGCCGCCGAGCCTTTTATGTTAAAGGTCGGTCCGCTGCTCGGCTGGCGTATCGCACCGACAACATTTTTATTGAGTTTGCCCAATCCCTGTATCAGGCCGATGGCTGTAGTAGTCTTGCCCTCTCCCAACGGGGTCGGTGTAATAGCGGTAACATCGATGTACCTGGCCTGGGGCCGGTCCTTCAGCCTGTTCAGGACCTTTATGTAATCCACCCTGGCCAACTGTCGGCCCATCGGCAGCAATTCTTCATCGTTAAGCCCCAACTCATCGGCCAGTTGTTTTACCGGTTTCAGATTCTCCTCGGCGGCTTCTGCAATCTGCCAGTCTTCCATTTTGGTTGCGTCTAACTTCATTGGCTTTGCCCCCTTTTCCTTGCCTGAAATCTCAACCGGATGAATAATGACAATTTTCAGAGCTTTTCTACAGAGCACATTTATTATCGAAAATTAACTACCCACTTCTGTACGCCTTGAGGTAACTGTCGGAGTACAGTTGCTTGTTCAGCAGTATCTCGGTGGTCGCTAACACTTCCATCAGCTTATCATCCAACACATCAACTATGGCCGAGTCGGCTCCGTGAGAAAGTGCCATGGAGAGGAATACTCGATTTATCAGGCTCCTTTGGGTCGTTCCCTGGGACAGGTTCGACAGCCCCATCGTAATATGCGGGGCGGGGTCGGCCAGGTATTTTATCTGGCCTATTGCGTCAAGGATGTTTGTAGGCTGAATTTGTGCGTTCGGCACATTGATAGGCAAGATGATAGGGTCAATGAATAGGCGGTCGGTGCCGAAGCCCTTCTCCATCGCCTTTTGAACAATCTCGGCGGCAACGGCAACGCGGGTATCGACATCCTGAGGAACACCGTTCTTATCCATCGTAAGTGTAATAAGCTTTCCGTCAGGGCCCGCCCCATCGGCCATTTCTATATACCTGTCAAGAACCTCTTCGTCGCTTTTTTTATTAAGCGGGCTTGAGTTCAACAGTATTCCACCGCTTGTATCTGCAACCTTTAATCCCGCTGCGATAACATCCGGTTTCTGGGAATCCAGAGACAGAGGTGTCCGGCAGGTCTCCTGAATAGTCTCAACCAGCCAGCTCATAGTCGCCTCCTGGTCGGCGGCGGCGGTGCCCACATTTACATCCAGGTAAGTTGCACCCGCATCGGTCTGGGCGGCTGCAAGGTCCTGGATAACCTTCTTGTCTTTGTCGGCAATAGCCTGTTTGACATCACCGAACATTCCGTTAATTCGTTCGCCGATAGCTATCATATGGTCTCTCCCATATTTTAGTTAGCCCCGGCACCTGTGGCCGGGGTTTTTGTTTACCCCCGCCGATCCTGAGTTTATCGAAGGACGTTTTACGCGGGTTTTTGACCTGTTATTGTTACCACAATTCGTTTATAAAATCTTTCACCGTTGAGATCGCCTTTGGGTGGCGCATTCGCAGTATATCGGCTCCGGCCTGAAGCAGGCAAATTGCTGTAGCCGCCTCCCACATTGGGCCGCGTTTGTCCGCCCGGCCCCAATCCGGTGCATCCTCGCTCTTGGCCTCTTTCGCACGCCAGGCCTCATGGCCGACATCACAAATAACCGGCATTGCCATCATTTTATCCCCGCTAAGGGCCGCCAGTCTTTGACGTTCCTGTATCGAATAGCTGTATTCTACACCGTAGCCTAAGGCGCCGGTATCCTGGAAAGTTACGATTTTTTCAAGCGGGAACCCCATGTCCGCCGCCAAGATATTAACCTGCTTTCCGATGTTGATGTCCAGGGGCGCCTCGGTAATAAGGTTGTGCCCGTCCGCCAGAGCAATAGCGGTCAAAGACTTGTAGTTGCCCTCGGTAACCGTGCCAATCAGACAGTTTTCGCCCTTGGCGGCTTCGGAAACCTTGGGCATTATCTGGTTGTCTTTTTCGTCGTTGCCGCAGCCCCAGAGAATAAGCGGCACACCCACCGCCTCGAGCACTTCTCTGGTTACACTGACGGCGTGGTCGGCTCCTTTGTCTCCTTTTTCAGGATGAATTCCGTCAAACTTGAGGCAAATTATTTCTGCCCCGAATTCGTCAACGCATTTCTTTGCCCACGCCGCCGGGCTGTCAAGCACATCTTTATACGGCTCGGAAAGATATTCAGGCCAGTCATTCGGCCGGCTGTCTAACACGTCGATGGCGATGACGGGCCTTTCGCCTGCCTGGGTGTCGCTGCCTCCATACACTACGTTGGCCGCTCCCCCGACAACAACCGTTGTCGCTCGCGTACCGCCGGACTGGCTTGTTGCACCCAATGTTAAACGATTTACCGAGCCTGTGTAACTTTCCGTAATTTCGGGCACAGCCATTGAAATACCTCCCAAAAATATATTTGTATCTCGTATTTAGTATCTCGTATTGCGTTGCTTGATATATTACGTATCATGCATTTATAGTTTATATACCAAAATAATCTTTCAGGATTGTCTGCACCGCTTTCAGTGCAACACTTTCGTTTTCAAGGTCAAAAACCGTCCCGCCTCCCACCGCTATATCATACACAGATTTATCATAAGGCACGCACCCAAAGACGCCCACCCCGTCCGGATTGACATCGGGTGCGGAGTCAACTCTGTTCCAGATGATTCCCACTTCTTTAATACTTATAGGCAAAGACCTGGTTAAATTTGCTATTCTTTTGACTGTGTCTATCCCTATTTTTGTAGGCTCGGCTACAATGGCAAGCAAATCAACGTTATTTGTCGTCCGTCTCGACAGATGCTCCATACCGGCTTCATTGTCGGTTACGACATAACCATAGGAGTTGCTCATTCTGTCCAGAAATGTCCGCAAAAGATTATTGGCGGCGCAATAGCAGCCCGGCCCTTCAGGTCTGCCCATCGCAAGCAGGTCGAATCCCTTCGACTCACTGAGCAGTTGCTCAAAACCCATTTCAAAGGCATCAACTTTGCTTATACCCCCGCCGCCTTTCTGTTTGAGCACTTCCTCACGCAGGTCGGCTATCGTCCCTTGGGGACGGACACCTAACATCGTACCGAGACAAGCGTTTGCATCCGCGTCAACCGCAAGGACCGCCTGTGGATTCTTTCCCAACAGCGACCGTACCATCAAGGCGGCAAGCGTCGTCTTGCCGGTACCGCCTTTTCCGCTTATTGCAATAGTCTTAGCCATATCCCTGTTTAACCCCGGCCCCTGTGGCCGGGGTTGCTTGTTCCATTGGTTATCAAAAAATCAATAAAAATCATTGAGCACCTTGAGTTACAATTTTGTGCGATGGAAACAATGACAGGTTCGTGTGCGGCAGAAAGTTCGCTTTAATAAATTCGTCCATATACCCGGGGTGTGTCATCAGGTCGGTATAGGTCATTTCGCCGGCAATTCGTTCAGCCTCTTTTTGTGCCTGCTGACTGAGTAATACCATCTTGGCGCCTGCAATAGACGTGTTTCCTACAAAGTGGATTTTCTCCAGGTCGATATCAGGCAGCAAACCGATTGTAACGGCCCGCTGTACGTTCAGATAGTTGCCGAACCCCCCCGCCAGATAAATAGCGCCGAGGTCTTCGGTCTTTGTTTGCGTCGTGTCCATAAGAATTTTGACCGCCGCAAATACTCCCGCCTTGGAGCGAATAAGATTGCTGATGTCGGCCTGTGTGATTACTATCTGTTTGTCTTCACAGTCGCTTTGTACAAGCGTAAACTGCCGGCCTTCGTCTCCTTCCGATAGTCTTTTATCCGGCTTTTGCCCGAAACGCCCCGTGCGGTCGATGATACCGCTTGCAAACAGTTCCGAAATCGTATCGAGCAGTCCCGAGCCGCAGATGCCCAACGGGCAGGTATCGCCGATAGTGTTGTAACTGACAGAGCCGTCCACCCCAATCCGAAGCTTTTCAATCGCACCGGTACTCGCTCGCATCCCGTGCTTGACGCCGCTGCCTTCGAACGCAGGCCCGGCTGAACTTGAAGCGCACATCATCCAGTCTTGATTGCCAAGGACCACTTCACCGTTGGTGCCTATGTCCACAAAAAGCGACACATCACGCCGGGTATTCAGCCCGGTCGCCAGGACTCCCCCGACTATATCACCCCCCACGTATGCAGCTACACTCGGAACGCAGTATAAAAGTCCCCGCTTATTGATTTTAATACCCGCTTCAGCGGCCCGAATCGGTGGAACGAAGCTCGCAGCAGCCACGTAAGGCTCCCGGCGAATCCGGGTTGTGTCCAGGTTCAACAGAAAATGTATCATCGCAGTATTTCCGGCACAAACAACAGCAGTGATATCATTCAGGCTTACCCGGTTCCTTTCAGCTAAAGTTACAAGCAAACCGTTAAGGTCATTAACGATGCTCGCCTGCATCTGGTCGAATGCATCGTTCTGCTCGGCGTAAATAATTCGCCGGATATAATCTTCACCGAAATTTATCTGGCTGTTATAAGTCGCCTCCGTGTCAACAACAGTGCCGGTGATAAGGTCCAACAATTGAGTAACAATGGTCGTGGTCCCAAGGTCCGTGGCCACCGCATAGTTTATACCCGACCGGTCGCCCGCTTCAATCTGAACCACTTCCATCGCCCCGCCCCTGAAACCAACCGTCGCCGTTACCTTATAGTCGGTGTCTCTGAGCAGTCGCGGCAGCTCCTGAAGAACGCGAAAACCCATTTGCAAAACGGGAATGCTTATATCAATGCTGTTGCGTATTGCGACATTCAGCCGTTCGTGGTCGGCGGTGTGGTCCTGAATAGTAGGAGGTGAAAGCTCGAGATATGTCTTCTGGACGAGCGGCTTAAAATCGAACACCTTTTCCGAGACCTTGCCCGCCAGGGCGCTGAATCGCGAGGTATCCTCACTTATCAGTATCTGGTCTGTCGCCAGGGCGTGCGATTTCGGGATTGTTACAATCATGTCGGAAAGCACCTTCGTCTGACAGGCCAATACGACATTTTCACGACTCTCCTCGGGCGTAAGCAGGCCGGTGGGATTGCTTCGGAACTGCCCTTCGTTTATGACAACCTTGCATTTGCCGCAATATCCGTCGCCCCCGCAGATACTGCTCAGATAGACACCCACCTTCCTGGCCGCTTCAAGCAGAATCGTACCCTCTGGAACTCTGACCTTCAAACCGCTCGGTTCGAAAAGAACAGAACATGTTTTTTGCTCGCGTTTGCCCAATATACTAAGCTACTTCCTGCAGGTACTTTGGTAACATGCTCGACTCCCGCGGCCCCACTGCAATCTCCCATCCGGTCTCTTCTTCGAGCTTGCCGCTCATCACCGCCACATAGCCGGGGATTATCAGCTTGTGGTGTCGGACCAGTCCGTCAACTTCATTCTTTTTCATCGCCTCGGCAACAATTTTTTCATTAAGCTTGTCGCCGGAATAAGCCGTAAGAACGCTCGTGCCCTCGGTATCAACCACTAAAATATAACAAGGCACCCGACTGGCCTCGGCGTCGGACTCGACCGTGTAATAAGTCAGCGAGAAGTTTGTTGTCATCAATATCGGTGAATCTGAACCCGGCTCACCGACTCGATATACCTTGGCTTCAACCTGTACGGGCTTCTGAGGGTCGGTAAAGATATTCATCACCGCCGTGAGCATCGGCAATATGGCGTGCCGCTCGACCGACTCGACTACCACTATGCTGCTGTATTTGCATATTAATGATATTCCTTTTGCCGCCTGGGCTTCACCGTTTCCATCAAGCACAAATGATACTGTTGGATATCCCAACGGACGAAACGTTTTTTTCAGCGCCGCGGCCCGTATCCGTGAAAGGCCGTATAATTCATCTTTTAAGCTTCGGGCCTTGAGTGACAGAACAATCTCCTCGACACCGGCTGCCTTGATTTTCCCGGTAAGCTCGGCCAGGCCCTCGACCGAGTCGGCTTGTGCAACTACCGGGCAGTTGTTCTCCTTGCCGATTTTTGCCACGGCCTCGGCCGTATCTGAAGCAGCAGATGCCAGCAACGGCCTTACATCCGCAACCTTAGCGGTCGCTGCGCCAAGGGCATCCGGCGACTCGGAAACGAGTATCATAGCCAAAGGACTTGCCTTTTTGACCGTCCCGGCAGCTGATGCAAAGGTGTCCGGCGAGCCGCTGTCATTTATAACCGCCACGGCGCCGACCTGCAGATGTGTGCCCACCCTCTCAAACTGTAGTGAATTGACGGCATCAATCCGCTCTTTCAAAGCATCGTCTGCAAGCTTGTCCGAGATACTTACCGCAATGACGGTGGGGTTATAGAATTTCTCTTCGTGCCGAAACATTACCGTCTCCTGGCCGATGTGCACCTCGTTGTCGCCGGTGCCGAATTTGACCAGGCTTATCGGCGGTGCCGAAGCCTCCGCCAGCGCCGATTTAGCCTCTTCGGAAGCCTCCGGGCACTCCTCCAGCTTTGCCTTCTTCTGGGCCAGCGCCATCGCAAAAGCCAGACACGTGGGCTTGCCGCACTTTTTACAGTTGCTCTTGGGTAACAGCTTAAATATCTCTAATCCTGTCAGCGCCATAAATACATACCTCAAATCAGAACATCGGGTCCATTTCGATTGCTGGATGGCCGGCTTTGGTTATAAACTCCAGCACTTCCTCTTCGGCAGTGGCCGTGGTTTCATCGGCTATCTTTGTCAGGTATTCGGCTCCGCCAAGCTCCAGCTTCTCGGCCCTGCGAATCAAAGCATCTTTAATCTCTTCCTTCAACATTGCAGGCATCCACACGATGCGGCGAATTCCGCCTTCAGCGGCTATAAATTTTCCGCTTACGATATAATGCTTCGAATGGCCTATAAAGCCGGGCGTCTGGTTACCGCCTCCCACAGTTCCGGCCAGTGTGGAAAACTTCATTCCACACGGAGTCATCTCGGCGAATTCCCGGTTCACTATCATTATCCCCCCTGTCGAAGGCAACACCGCGGCAATACATTCGAAGCATCCGCACGAGGTCATAGGGTCGATAATCATGCTGTACTGGCTCATTCGCTCGACGTTACCCCCGCTGGTCCTGGCGACGAATTCGTTTACCTTGTCCCACTGCCCGATAGTCGGCTCAATACACTTGCCTTTGGGAATAGGCTGATTCGGCCCGGTCGGGGTAATCTCGTATGCCGCCTTGCCGTCAAGCCAGCTATAAGCACCGCAAAGCCCGGGGCGCTCCGGCGAAATCACGCAAACGTGGTTCGGAGCGAAACTTTGACACAGCGTACAGGAGTAAAACGTATCCACATCTTCGTCCAACATACCGGCAAGACGTTCGTCCCGCTCCGCGAATACTTTGCGGGCCGCCTCACGAATTTTTGTAACTTCCGATTCGTTCGTAAGTATTTTGACCTGAACCTTGTCTAAGATACTGGAAAACTGCTCGTGGTACATCGCATGTAAGAGTTTGCCGATATGTTTAAGCCTGAACCCCGCGCCGAAGGCCTCTTTGCTGATGCGAATCCAGCCGATATCCCGCTGGCCCATGTGCCATAATCCCTGGGCCTCGTTCATAAACGTATGTATCTGCCGTTCGAGCACAGGTTCAAAATCGGCCTGCATCTTGCGACCCGCCACCTCAACCACAATCCCAAGCGGCATCCTTCCTCCCGGTTCAACGGAGTCAACGTCAGGCCCGGTAACTTCTATCCCGCCGTCTTCAACATCGCCCATATCCCGCATACGAAGCCATTCAAATGCAGGGGTTCTCTGCCCGCCGAACTCAACGTGCATATCGTCCTTGCGAATCCGTTCACCCTCGAATGCCGGGCTGCAGGGCACGGGAATCGGCACCTCTGTAACCTTGATTTTTAGCCCCCTTACCTCGATGGCCTTTTCCACTATCTCCTTGTGGGCAACATTGGAAACAACGTGCTCGTATGTGCATATACCCGTAGGCAGAATCTGCGGGATGTCGGAATCAGCTATGGTCGGAAAGCCGTAATTGATAGCTCCCGCGGCGGTGGCGTACCACTCGTCGGTAACCTCACCCAGAGCCATAACAAACGCGAAGACACGGTTCTTGTTGTAGAGCAGATTTCGCCGGTAGTCCCCCGCCTGGACGCCGCCGAAGCTAAGTGCCGCCCTGCTGGCAAAACCAAGTGCGTAAATCGCCGAGGTTATCTCGCGACCGAAGGGCACCAGACGCGTATCCCAGCCCAACTGAACGCCGCCTTCTATGAGCTGCTCGGCGAAAGTAGTTCCATTATGATGAGCAGCCATAAAAACATAGAGGCTTTTTTCCTGACATTTCCTGGCGATATTAACCGCTGTTTCCACGTCGGGAGCCGAACCTGCAATCGCTGCAAAACCCGGCGCCGTTCCGTCCACAAACTGAATCCCGCGCTCGCGCAGAATTACATCATCGGCGGCCCCGAGCCAGATGTCGCTGACAGGGTCGGGACCGATTAAATACTTACAAGACTCGATAATCTCTTCGGCAAAGAGCGTCGCCATACCGGCATCGAGGGTCGGCCCCAGATAGGGAAGCCAAATATCTTCATCCACCAGGTCCGGCAACAGGTCGTCAATAGTCTCGAAAACCTCATCAAAATCGGATAACTTCTCAACCGCTATCCCCGTCATTGAATAGATAATAGGGAGATAATAACCCGTGTTGGGAAATTCGACATTGCAGTCTTTTCCTTTATCCTGAACGGTTTTATTGTAAATATCTTTGGCCTGTTCCACTAATTTGTGGGCACCACGTATTGCCGCTGACGCAATTATTCTGGACATTCTGAACCACCTTCTCTAACGCAACCTTAAAATGTCAATGCACGACGGTCTTCCATATCATAAAGCTTACGTTCCGCCTTTTTGTTGATCCCCAGAGCATCTCTTTTACGTTCAATATGCTCTATCATCATCCCCGCGGCCTTGATGGGATCCCGCTCAAAGGCCCACTTGCCGCCGACATCCCTTTCAATCTCGGAAGTTAAGTATTTCGTCAGGTTCTTTGCGCCCTGAATCGGCAAAGGCTCGGCGATGACGGTATAGACCCCCGATGCTACAAAGTACATCCCGATTGAAACCGCCTTTTCCGACATCCACTCCGGCGCGGCTCCTGCAACAGGCAAATCGGAAATATCCTCACCCAACCCCCCTTCAGAAACCATATTGGCCAGAATTGTCAGGATTCGGCTGTTATCAACGCAGGAGCCGACATGCAGAACCGGCGGTATGCCCACCGTCTCGCATATCTCGGCCAAACCATCGCCGCAGTATTTCGCCGCCGCATCAGGACGCATCAGCCCCGCTTTACCGGCCGCCAGTGCACCGCAGCCGGTGCTGACTACCAACACATCGTTTTTGATAAGCTCTTTTATCATGGCAATATGACAGGAGTCGTGTACTTGCTTCGGATTATTACAGCCTATTACCCCCGCCGCCCCACGCAGGCGACCCGAGATAACAGCATCGTTCAACGGTCGGTAACTGCCTCGAAATCTGCCGCCCAGAGCATAGAAAGTATTTTCCGTTGTGAAACCGGCGATACCGGATTCTCTTGCCTTTGGAATATTGACGGCTCCTTTGCGGCGGGTGAAGTTTTCGACGGCGACTTTAATAATTTCACCGGCGACTTGCACCGCCCGCTCTTCGCTGAACTCGATATGCTCGGCACCTTCTATCTTACATTTGGGGCTGGTCGTAATCAGCTTTGTATGGAAACAGTTACAAAGAGAACCCAACGCCGGCATTATGCACTGTACATCCACGAGCATTACGTCCACGGCACCTGTCATAATCGCCAGTTCCTGTTGAAGAAAATTACCCGCAACCGGGATGCCGTGTCGCATCAATATCTCATTGGCGGTACAGCATATTCCGGCTATGTTGATGCCCTCGGCGCCTTTTTCCTTTGCTGTTTTCAACAGTTCGGGCTTCTGTGATACTCCCACTATAATATCCGACAGACTTGGTTCGTGGCCGTGAACAACAATATTGACCTGTCCGGGCTCAAGTACACCGAGGTTTGCGCCGAATCGAATCGGGACGGGACTGCCGAAAAGAATATCGGAAAGCTCCGTTGCTATCAGTGAGCCTCCCCATCCGTCTGAAAGACACGCACGCAGACCCTGCTTTACGAGATTCTTATAATCCGACCCCACACCGATATGCGTCCTGTGCATAATCTCAACAATCTCACGGTCTATCGAACGGGGGGTTATGCCCATCTGATTCCAGACCTTTTGCCTCGCCGCCGGTGCATAAGAGGCCGCACTGGTTAGTGTGCCCGCCTGTTTACCGAATTCACTTAGAATAACCTCGGACAACTCGCCGGCAATTTGTTTGATGTCTCTGTCTTTTGTCTCTATGCCGTACCTCGCCGCGACTTCCTTCAGCTTGGCTTCATCTTTTATCATATAATCGCCGTTGTCGGCGCCTGCCGCAATCTTGAACGTATGTGCGATGTCCCGGCCGTGGTCGGAATGTGCAGCAGCGCCCGCCGCAATCATCCGTACAAGGTTTCGAGCGGCAATGGTATCGGCGGTTGCACCGCATATACCCCTCTGCGGCCCCTCTTCAAACGGGTCGATACGACAGGGGCCCATCGAACAATTTCGGCAGCATATACCGAGTTTTCCGAATCCGCATTGAGGCTCCTGTTCCTGAAGCCTGTCCCAGGCGTTCTCTATGCCCGCCTCGAACATACACTCGAGCATCTCCTGTGCGGCTTTATCACCACTTCGCTGTTTTGAATCCATAAACAATTCCTCATTTTACCAATTTGATGTTCTTTCGGCTGGTTGCATCACCTAATGTTAGCGCCTTACCTTCGCCTGTGTTTTCGACTAAAATGGGTAATTCCGCGATATTCGCAAACGCCTCAGCCATTCTGAGCCGGGGCGAGTTGAAACGGCTTAAAAACTCTTTTCTGTCTGCTCCCTCCGAAACGGCCTGATACATTTGCCATGCGAATTGTGAACCGTGTTTTTTAGCCACAAGTTGAGCCCCGACAATCTCGTCATTACTATTGGTCAACATTTTAGCAGTCTCAAACGGTTTTGTTAACCGGCTTTCTACTGGAACGGTTAAATTATGAAGGTTAACCTCAAGATTGACCTGCTTTGCGCTGGTGCTGCTGTGGCCGATACTGAATATCTGCATACCCAGAATCTCATCGGCCTGTGCCCGCAGAAACCCAATCGTTTGCTTGTCCCCCCCCGCTGCATTTGTACCTGCTATCTTCCCGGCGGAAGCTCCGATGCTTCCCACCGGCAAATACACAAATTTGCCGGTGCCGCGGTCCGGGCTTTCGGCACAATCACCGGCTGCGTAAATATCCGGGATCGAAGTTTGCATCCGATTATCAACTTTGATTGCTCCGCTCCGGCCCAACTTGATACCGCTTTTTTCTGCAAGAGCTGTATTTGCTCTTACTCCAGTGCCCATCACTACAAGGTTGGTCGCGATTTTTTTGCTTTTATGGACGACATACTCAACCCGGTCTTGTCCACCGATTTTGGAAATCGCTTCACCGGCAAGCATTCGCAGGCCCCGCTTTTCAAAGCTATTGATAAGAAGCCCGGAGACATCCGGTTCAACAAGTTTTCTTAGTATCCTGGAACGCACATTGAAATAAACATCCAACCCCTTGCGCATCAGCGCCTCGGCTATCTCCAGGGCGATAAAACCCGCCCCTATCACCACTGCGCTCTTTCCGCCCCTGGCAGCTTCGACGATTTGGGCCGCCGCCTCGTAGGTGGTAAAGGTGCAAACACCTTTTTTATCCGAACCGGGTATCCTGGGTATTATTGGATATCCTCCGGTGGTAATCACCGCCGTGTCGTAGCTCAGTTTTTTCTCTTTGCCTTCGGAGCGGATATAAATTTTCTTGTTTGCAGTATCGATTTCGGTGGCCTCGGCCGGGCAAATCAGTGTTATATTGTACCGGGCCAGTGTTTCAGACGGAAAAATTTTCACATCTGCCGGTCTGGTTATGTAACCGGCAATGAGTGCAGGTACGGCGGGCCTGCGGTAGGGCTGTCGGTCCTGCGTTACTACCGTTACCCTGGCGTCCGGGTCTTGCCGGGCGGCGGTTATGGCAGCCGTCATTCCCGCTGCGCTGCCGCCGATAACAACTATCTTTCGCACCTGTTACTTCTCCATATTAACGACTAATAACTCGAAAAAGGTTATTTTGAGTTAATTAGTTTTTCGGACGCTTCTTTCCGTTTTGCTTTTGTAATTTCTTCAATCGTAACCAACCTCAGGGCTTTGGTCGGGCAGGCTTCGACACAGGCCGGTCCCCGGCCGGTGTGCATTCGCTCAATGCACATATCACATTTGATTACGGCTCGTCCTTCGGTGCCGATTTGCAGAAGACCGAAAGGACAGATAAGCATACACAACTTGCACCCAATGCATAATTCCGCATCTACCAAAACAGGGGACTGCTCATCTAATCGCTGAATCGCACCCGTAGGGCAAATCCTGATGCACGGCGCCGACTCGCAGTGTCTGCACTGAATAGGCACTCCGAATTCGGCCGCCGGCTCGACGGTTACCCTTTTTTGCGGTTTGGGTTCCTCGTTTGTCGCTTCTTCAAGTACCCCCGATTGCGAATGCGCCAGCGCGCACGCTATCTCGCAACTCTTACAAGCTAAACACTTTGCAATATCTACAGTTATAATCTTGTCCATATCGTTCTCCCGGACAGCTATAATATATTCGCATTTAATCTGAGACCCGGTCCTTGAAAAACAGGTTCATCATTACATCTTTAGCCTTTTGAAGTTCGCCCACGAGTTGTTCACTTGTGCTCATTACAGGCAGGCGCTTCAGGTCCGCCTGGACTAATGCCGGCTCCAGCCTGAAGCTTCCGAGTACGGCAATAGGGTCTAATTGAGACCTGATAATGTCAATTTGGGCCGGGTCGGTGATCTTGTTGGCAAAGGCCGCCACACGGTCTATCCCCATTTGTCCAGCCATACGCGCTATATTTACCGCCGTTTCTATGCTTCTTGCGCCAGGCTCAACCACTACCACTAAAGCATCAATCCCCTGGACACAAGCCCGACCCATAAATTCAAGACCAGCCGACAGATCAACCAGAATTGCCTCACGCCTTTGCAGAAGAGTATGGGTGAGCAGCGCCTTTAAAAAAGCCGATTCCGGACACGCACAACCCGCCCCCGCGCCGGTGGTCGAACCGAGAACCAGTAACTTTATACCGTTAATCTTGCGCCAGTATCGCTCAGGTAAATCCGAGACCTTCGGATTCAACTTAAAATACTGACCGACCGAGCCGGGCTTAGCCCCCGTCCTGTCCCATATCAACTGTTTCATTCCTATCAGCGGCTCGGGCGTTTCCTCGACTGATACGCCAAGCGCAGACGCAAGGTTCGGGTCGGAGTCCGCATCAATTGCCAGTACATCCAATCCATCCTCGGCAAATAACCAGGCCCAGATAGCACAAAACGTCGTCTTACCGACTCCCCCTTTGCCGCTAATTGCGATTTTCACACTTGGTGGCATTATTTTACATATCACAAAAAAATACTTTTTATGTTAAACTCTATATCATAGCAGGTTTTTTCCTGCTGTAAAGTGTCTTTGTGTCGGCTCGGAGAACGTGAGCAGAGTGCATAATAACTACTTTTTACCAAGAGTACTTATTAAGAGCTTAACTGCAGTTTCTACAGCAGCCCCGATTGCGTCTAAGGGTAATTGCTCACCTGCCGTCTGGTCGAATAGTATCGAGGCCCGCCCTTTGAATTCGGCGTCGCAACCCCACACCACCAAAGTTAAGGGAAATCGGGGCAGTACGAACAGTTCGATGGACGCATCCGGATAATCGCAAATCTTAGCTCCCAATTTTTCCCCTGCCCTGGTCAATTGTGCCGGTTCATCACCAAATGCCTCTACCAGCTTACGCGTGGGAAGCTCGTGCGGCCCGCGAAAATAAAACGTTCCAGACTCAAGTGCCTCGGCACGAACCAGTTTGTTCGCCAAAGGTACATCACGGGCGTTTATCAGATAGGCGAGGATGCAAAGCTGCTCGAGAAATGAGGCCTCAAGGCCTCGTGCGGCGCTGTCAGCCGGATAAATCCTCCGCTCGTCGGGGTTTACGTTGTATGTGCGCCCTAACAGTACGACCTCATAACAGGCTGAAGGGCTGATATATTTGCACTTTGCCCGCCGGGCCGTATCGGCACCTTCGAGAGCAACGACCTTTTCCCAGAGTCCTTCATGCATTGCTTCATATATCTTCCTGAACAAGCCTTTATTCGCCTATATCTGTTGACGAAGTTATTTCTAAGCTATGATGAGGGGGCTTCAGGAAAAAGACCATAACCGCTGCGAGGACGAGCAGTGCCGCGGCGCCGTAATAGGCAATTGCGAAGGCTTGATATTTGACATACATCGCCCCGGCTAATTTGGCCAGCAGGAAACCGCCCACACCCCAGGCGGTGAAGACAAGACCGTAATTCACACCGAAATTCCTGATTCCGTAAAAGTCTTTGGTTATAGATGGGAAAAGCGACAGATTTGCACCATAATTTGCACCGATCAATGCCGACAGTAAACACATCACCGGAATTGTTCCAAGTGCGTTTTCGCTTTTTGCCTTTGAGATAAGAAAGATAAATATCGCCTGTGACACGAAACAAATAAACATTGTTGCTTTTCGCCCTATTTTGTCGCTCAGGATTCCGGCAACGACACGCCCAGCTCCGTTACCTACCGCCAGAACAGCCACCAGGAGAAAGCCCAGCGTTATTCCTACTTGTTTGTCGGCTATTGCCGCGAGTTTTGAGATAATCATAAGGCCCGCACCGGCGCCGCATGCGTACATAAACCAAAGCAGATAGAACTGAATGGTTCCGAGCATCTCGGCGGGTCTGAAGTCTTCCTTTTTATTAGATTGCAAAGCAGGGGCAGGCCCTGCAGTTAAGGGTTTATATCCGGGCGGTGGAGGCTTGAGCAACTGTGCCAGACCGACAACTGTTACCAAAAAAACGATGCCCCAAATCAGGATAGCGGTTTGAAAACCGAAGCTGCCTATCAGCCATGTCGTAACAAAAGAGGCGTAAACCGAAGCAAGGCCGAAGCCGGAGACCACGATTCCGGCAATCATACCGGTCTTTGCCGGGCCGAACCATTTTACCGCAGGCGGTGTTGCCGAAGCATACCCGAAACCAATGCCGGCCCCCGCCAGGACACCAAATCCAAAGACGAAAGCCGCGACAGACGTAGTCATACTGGTCAATATAAATCCGAGCCCGACAAGAACTCCACCTATAGTTGCAACGATTCTCGGGCTGAGTTTATCCTGCATCCTCCCAGCCGGGACCATCACAAGAGAAAATATCAGGCAGGCAAACATGTATGGCAGCGATTTGTCATCCTCATCCCAGCCCCAATCGGCTGGTATATGTTTGCTGATTACGCTCCAGGTGTACAAAATACCAAGAGCCAGATTTATACCCATCCCTGCAAACGTAACGCGCCATCCGTGGTTTTGGATTTGTTCTTGTTGCAATGCGGTTTCTTCGTTCATTAGAGACTCCCGTGGGATCAAGTTTGCCGAACCTGCTTAAAAATGAGTTCGGCAAACCTTTTTTCAATCATTGATTTAACCTACCCCCTGCCCTTTATGAGCCTTTCGACAACACTTGGGTCGGCCAGGGTGGTTATGTCGCCAAGATTGCCGGTATCCCGCTCGGCGATCTTTCGGAGGATTCGCCGCATTATCTTGCCGGAGCGGGTCTTGGGGAGGGCCGGTGCGAATTGGATTGCTTCGGGGGCGGCTATCGGGCCGATTTCCTTTCGGACATGCCTGATAAGCTCTTTTTTGAGTTCGTCCGATTCTTCGACACCTTCGACAAGGGTTACATAGGCGTAAAGCCCCTGGCCCTTGATTTCGTGTGGTATCGGTGTAACAGCCGCTTCTGCAACCTTTTCGTGGCTGACAAGGGCACTTTCGACCTCTGCGGTGCCGATGCGGTGGCCGGACACGTTGACAACGTCGTCGATTCGGCCCATCAGCCAGTAGTCGCCGTCAGAATCGATTCGGCACCCATCGCCCGCAAAATAGATGTCGTTGTACATTGTGAAATATGTATCGATGAACCGGTCGTGGTCGCCCCACATTGTTCTCATCATCCCGGGCCAGGGTCTGCGGATGCAGAGTTTGCCGCCCTCGTTGACATCGCACTGTGTTCCATCGTCCCGCAGGACGACCGGGTCAACACCGAACAGCGGCCTGGAGGCGCTGCCGGGCTTCAAGGTGTGGGCGCCGGGCAGGGGTGAAATCATAAAGCCGCCGGTTTCGGTCTGCCACCATGTATCGACTATCGGGCAGCGATTCCTGCCGATTTTTTCGTAATACCACATCCAGGCTTCCGGGTTGATTGGTTCACCGACGGTACCTAAGATTCTCATAGTATCGAGCTTGTATTTTGCGGGCCACTCATCGCCGAGGCGCATAAGCGCTCGAATTGCTGTCGGAGCCGTATAAAAGACGGTTACACCGAATTTGTCACATATTTGCCAGAACCTGCCCGCGTCCGGATAAGTCGGGACGCCCTCGAACATCATCGAGGTAGTGCCGTTTGCCAGCGGCCCGTAAACGATATAGCTGTGTCCGGTTACCCAGCCGATGTCCGCGGTGCACCAGTAAATGTCATCGTCGTGGATATTGAAGACGGTTTTATGGGTGACGGCGCAGTGCAACAGGTAGCCGCCGGTGATGTGGACGACGCCTTTGGGCTTGCCCGTTGAGCCGGATGTATAAAGGATAAACAACGGGTCCTCGGCGTTCATCGGCTCAGGCTCGCATTCGGCGTTTGCTTTGGCAATTTCATCATGGTACCACACATCGCGGCCGTTTTGCATCGGGCATGGTTCGTCGTTAACCTTGACAACAACCACGCTTTCAATGGTCGGACAGTTCTCCATCGCCGCGTCGGCAATCTCCTTGAGCTTGATGTGTTTGCCCGCCCTGATAGAAACATTGGAAGTTATAAGCATCCTGCAGTCTGAGTCGTTAACCCGGTCCTGGATGGCGTCGGAGCTGAAGCCGCCGAAGATGACCGAGTGAATCACTCCAATGCGGGTGCAGGCAAGCATTACTATCGCAAGCTCGGGGACCATCGGCATATATATCGCAATACGGTCGCCTTTTTTAAGTCCTTTAGACTTCAAGACGTTTGCGAATTTGCAAACTTCCTGATAGAGTTCTTCATAAGTGAATTTTCTGACGGCATCTTCGGCTTCCCCCTGCCACAAAATCGCGGTCTTCTTGGCGACAGGAGTGCCGAGATGGCGGTCGAGACAATTATATGAAACATTTAACTTACCGTCGGCGAACCAGGTATGCTCGATTTTGCGCCCCTTCGTGTCCCAGGTGTACCGCAGACTCTCAGTCGGCTCTTTAAACCAAGCCAGGTTCTTGGCCTGTTCGAGCCAGAACTTGTCAGGCTCGTTTAGAGATTGTTCCCACATTTCCAGATACTGCTTTTCGCTGTTTACGTAAGCATTTTTCCGGATGTTGTCCGGGGGTGTGAAGGTTCTTCCTTCGGCCATTAGAGATTTCATCCCTTTTGTTTGGTCTGACATCTTAACCACTACTTCCTTTCTTTGATAAAAATGTAAGAATGTTAATTTCTGACAACTGCGAACCTGAAAGATGCAGGCCTGCAGAAAGTCATAAAATAACAGGCTATGAGCGAATTTCAACCGTAAAATCTTATTTCTCTGATTTTTATCCATAAATGCCACTTGAGCGTGCCCGAGTCCGCGGAACTTGACTTGTACACCTTTTTGAAGTATTAGAATAGCAGTTTTGTAAGTTTGTCCCCGTAGCTCAATGGACAGAGCGTTGGCCTCCGGAGCCAAAGGTTGTGCGTTCGAATCGCACCGGGGATATTTTAAGGGCCTGTAGCAAAACATATTGACGTTTGAATAAGCAATGGAACGAAAATCCTGTCACCCCTGCCCCGCATCCCCGTATTGAGGTGCGGGGTAAACTCCGGCAAGGGTACAGGAAATTGTCATCCCGACCGCTAACATTCACACAAGCCGAGCCACGCGATAATATCAACACAAGCCGAGCCGCGCAAGCGGCCGAATCAGGGGGTGGAATAATAAAATTATCTTTCGGACGGCTTGTGCCGCCGCGCTTCTGTTTTTTTTGTTTGTGCCGCCGCGCTTCTGTTTTTTTTGTTTGTGCCGCCGCGCTTCTGTTTTTTTTGTTTGTGCCGCCGCGTTTTTGTTTTGGTGATTCTATTGTCATGCCGGATTTAATCCGGCATCCAGTTCATTTAGCCCCGCGTCCTGCGCAGGGTCATTCTGAGCGCAGCG
>Ga0180433_10000273_pt1 | contig 91204 bp, 78 predicted proteins | sample SS_ome_8_FD_132980 | JGI IMG/M metagenome (GOLD analysis project Ga0180433, IMG submission 132980) | Hypersaline lake sediment archaeal communities from the Salton Sea, California, USA - SS_1_D_1 metaG | ecosystem: Environmental > Aquatic > Non-marine Saline and Alkaline > Hypersaline >... | reverse complement strand
TCCCTGCCGGGCAGCGGTGATTTGATTTTGGTCGCCAACGATGATGATCCGATGGTGGAAAGCCTGCGAACTTTAATTAATCACACTACGAATCCGGGCGGCTTTATCATCAAGAGCGTCAATTCCGGCGGCCGGGACATCTTGGTCATCACCGGTAATGATGATGCTGCCACCTTACATGCGGCTTATCGTTATGCCGAGAAGCTCGGTGTATTTTTTGGTTTGGCCGAGGATGTTATCCCGGACGCGAAAATCACCCTTGATATTACCGGCTTTGATGAAGTGGGAGAGCCCTTATTCCCGACCCGTGGGATTCAGCCCTATCATGATTTCCCTCCAGGTCCTGACTTATGGAACACGGATGATTATTTGACGGTTATCTCCCAGCTTCCCAAGCTGGGGATGAACTTCATCGGCATTCACACCTACACCAAGTATAATTCTCTCTGGGACCATGATATTGATGCCAGGCGAGGTCCTGAGCCGTCGGTCTGGATTGGTTTACCGGAAGATATAAATGCCGATGGCACCGTGACATGGTCTTATCCGGCATATTATGCCCACACCAAGCGTCCCGATTATATATGGGGCTTCGACACATGGGATACGGACCAATTTCACGGCGGTGCAAGCCAGTTGTTTGAGCGAAACGCATGGGGTAGCGATGTATTTGGCACTACTATGCCGTCTCCGGGTAATATGTCTGCCTGGAACCAGGTACATAACCAGGTTGGACAGATGTTCAACGAGGCGTTCACTCATGCTCAAAATCTCGGGGTCAAAACCGCTTCCGGGACCGAGCTTACCCTCGGTGAGGAATACGATCATGGTGATACCTGGGTGCGTGGTATGCCCACCGAACTGCAGACCCGGCTTACTGGTATGGGCAAGGACCCTGCAGACCCCTGCGTGGTCAAAGATGTCTATAAAGGTATATTTGAGAGGATTATGAAGACTCATCCCCTGGATTACTACTGGCTGTGGTCGTATGAAATCTGGTCTTCGGAAAGTGTTGGCTCCTCTGAAATTGCATCGTTTGAAAATGATATGTACCGTGCCCAGGAAGCGCTGGCTGAGTTGGGAAATCCCTTCCAGATTGGTCACGCCGGCTGGAGACTTGGCACGGTTAACCCTCTCAATCCTGCTGAGTTTGAAGATGTCTTTCCACCTGAGGCGCCGTTTTTCAGCCTTTGGGGTGAGGCAACGGGATATGAGTCTCTCAGCGCGGAGCGGGTAAAATGGCCGGCGACCTGGCTGGAATATGACTGGGGTCTTGCGCAGCCGCAGCTTGCGGTATACCGTGTCCACGAGGATGCTAAAGCCGCCTGGGACAAAGACTGCGATGGTTTGATTAGTGAGCACTGGCGTACCCGTATAATGAGTGCGAATGTCGGCTCAATGAAAGACCTGCTCTGGTGCTATGGGCCTACCGGCTCACCGGTAACAAAGACAGTTCCATCTGATGGAGGTGCCTTTGTTGACTCCTATTATCTTGACTGGGCCGAGCGTCAGTTCGGGCCTGAAAAGGCATCAGAGATTGCAGCTATTTTCTCCGGACAGGATTGGGAAACACTTCCCCATGCCCTGGAGTGGGCGGAGGAAATGACAGGTTCGTTTTATATGGTTCCCGGGGCGATTCTATGTAATTCAGCCGATTGGTCAACTGAGCAAAGTAATTATGACTTTGTCGGACAACTGGAGGCGCTTCGTCCACAGATTGTCGGGACAGGAAATCTCGAGCGATTTGATTACTGGCTCAAAGCCATGCAGGCTCTGAAAATAATGGGTGAATACGGCTGCATACGCGATGATTTTGAAAATGCCTGTGATGCCGGAAACTGGAATACCGCTCTGACCTATCGACAACAGATGGCGGATTTGTGGGAACAGTTGATGACCCTGATGGTGGAAAAGTGCACCAATGCCAGTGATTTGGGTGAGATTATCAATCTTGAGATTGTCAACTGGAAGCAGTTAATGATGAACAAGTGGGATGCTGAAATGGAAAACGGTCTTGGAGAACCGCTTCCGCCTGAGGCGAACCCTTCTACGGATTATACAGGAGGGGCTTTTGTAAAGGTAGCTCCTGCGAGGACACAGGTCAATGCCGGAGAGTCACTGACCCTGAAAGTGCTGATTATGGAGAATCCCACCTCGGTGACTTTATACTATCGACTCTTAGGCGGCGGCTCATACCATAACATATCTCTTACCAATGTGGCTCGCGGTGTGTATGAAGTAACTATCCCTGCTCAGTCGGATGACTTTGAGTACTATATCGAGGCACAAACGCCCATCGGCAATGCCACTTTCCCTGTAACCGCACCTTCGATTAATCAGACCGTGGTCGTATGGCCTCCCGAGACAGCTTTGCCCTCACCTGATATGGATGACGATGGTGACGTGGATTTTGTCGATTATGCTTACTTTGCTTTAGAGTGGCTTGAGACCGGCTGTGGAGAGTGCAGCGGAGCGGATTTCACCGATGATGGAAATGTCGACGCCAACGATTTGGATATCTTCACCGACTACTGGCTTTCAGAACCTCCTAATCAACCTCCTGTTTGTACTATCACAGCCCCTGACAATCATACTAAGTATACTGATGGGCAGGTAGTATCCATCACAGCTTCTGCCTCTGATGCTGGTGGAAGCATCGAAGATGTGAAATTCTACGTAGATGACGTTTTGAAAACCACGGATACGAGCAGTCCCTATTCTTACGACTGGACGGCTTCCGGAGAAGGGGTGCATATAGTTTATGCCGTTGCAACTGATAATGACGGTCTCACAACAAAATCACGCACAGTTAGTGTAATTGTCGGAGACGTCATAGTTCCCCAGTGGCCGGGAGGTACGCTCCCTGAAGAATGGCCCAGTTATCACCTGGCACATCCGGATCCTTCAACCCCTGATTGCTTTGCTAATCCCGGAGATGGAAATGGTGCCATCTATTACAAGGACCGTTACCATTTCCATTACCTTCTGACAGATGAATCTTTGATAGTTGGTGACAATCCCGGTACGGGAATTTGCTGGGCACATGTATCAAGCAACGATATGGTTCACTGGCAATGGCATCCTACAGTGCTGACTCCTCCCAACCAGGGTCATGCTATATTTAGCGGAACGGCATTTTTCACCAAAGAAAGTCAGCCGGCGATTATTTATCATGGTTGCGCCCTGAGTGAACAGGATCCGGATTACAATTACACATCACTTGCTTTGGACGATAATTTGGATTCCTGGGACACACCGCAATTAATTTCGCCGGTAGACCCTGGGACCGGAGAGCCGGTAAATTATGATGCCTGGTGGGACCCTGACTGCTGGTTAATGACCGATACCTATTATGCGCTTAGCGGCTGGGGAGACCCGAAGCTGATGACATCGACAGACTTGCAAAACTGGACATGGCAGGAAGAGCTGTTCCATCCCAATTATGATGAGCAGTTACTTGGGGTACCCAGCTCCGAAGACGTATCCTGCGCTAATATGTTCAAAATCGGGGACAAATGGATGCTTATGTGTCTCAGTCATGTAGAAGGTGGTGTAGCAAGGGGCTGTCGATATTATCTGGGTGATTTCGTTGATGGAAAGTACCTGCCGAGCTTTCATGCAAGGATGAACTGGTGGGATGCCTTAGATGATGATATGTCCCAGGTGAGTTTACACGCTCCCGAATCAATGCTTACACCTGACGGCAGAAGGGTAATGTGGGGGTGGCTTTTAGCCGATTGTCCGCCTTCCGGCATACAGAGTTTGCCTCGTGAATTGGAACTTCCCGCCGACGGCGTATTAAGGATAAAGCCGCTTACAGAATTGCAAAGCCTGCGTTACAACGAGATTTCAAAGTCGAACATCACTATAACCAGCAGCTCTGACTATGAGTTTACAGAGCCGAGTGGAACGGCGGTGGAAGTGTTAGTAACGTTTGAGGCCCCATTACCGACAGAATTTGGAGTGAAGCTGTTAACAGACCCCGGTGATGACAACGGCGTAACAATTACCGCCGGTAAAAATCGTACGGACTTACAGATAAGTGAACGGTATGAGACCCAGACTCAGACGATTAATCCTCCCTTTGAGCTGGGGACTGATGAAGACCTTACTCTTAGGATATTTATCGATAACAGATTTGTTGAGGTATTCGCCAACAATCGCCAGGCGGCACAGACGTTTACCTGGGAATATTGGCGTTCGAATCCGAATATCAGCCTGTTTACGAAAGATTCGGATGTACTGGTGAGCGAACTGAAAGCATGGAATATGGAATCTCCTTTCACCACCGAGGACACCACACCGCCGAGTCCCGACCCGATGACCTGGGATACCTCTCCCTATTCGACCGGAACCAGCTCCGTTTCTATGGTGGCCACAGCAGCTACCGATGTATCCGGCGTTGAATACTACTTCGATGAGACATCCGGCAATCCCGGCGGAGATGATTCCGGCTGGCAGGATTCCACCACCTATACCGATACCGGCCTGAATGCAGGTACGGAGTACTGCTATCAGGTCAAGGCAAGGGACAAGAGTACCAATCAGAACGAGACCGGTTTGTCCAGCTCCGAATGCGCGACCACGGAGCCGTCCGGCTGTCCCGGTGGAGTTTATACGGACTACGTAGGTGCCGGCCATGATACAGATGTGACGGCCTCAGCACCCAGCAGTGACGGCGATGCCACTCCGGACAATACCATAAATGGTTCCGGCCTGTCTGGTAATCAGCATAGCAATCTTTGGGCGCATACCTGGACTTCCGATGGTGATGCGGGTAATCCCCCCGCTCAAAGTCCGAATCCGGCTCGCGGAAGCGGTCAGTGGATACATTATGACCTGGGACACCTCTATCCTTTAGGCCTTATGCATATCTGGAACGGCAACGAAGACCCCTGGGGTCTTGGGCGCGGTCTCAAAAATGTCACCATTGATTATTCGCAGGATAATTCGCCGAACCCTACCAGCTGGACTGAACTCGGAACCTTTGGACCCTGGCCTCAAGCTCCCGGCACCAATGATTATCTCGGCTTCGACGGACCGGACTTCGGCGGCGTCTGTGCCCGTCATGTATTGATTACCATCAACAGCAACCATGGCGACGACTGGGGATATGCACTTTCTGAAGTGAAGTTTAATTTGGAACCATAACTTTTTGAAGAGTTGATTTTTTGACAGTGCCCTGTATATAATTTGATTAGCTTGAAAAGAAAAACGTTTGTCTTCCGTTAAATTGTTGAGGTAGTGCTAAGATAAAACTATGATGCGTCAGAGATTAGAACCTATCCCAAAACCTAATGTTAAGTTATTTTATTAACCGAAGTAAGGTCTATGGGCCTTACAGACGCTTTCGGTCTTACTGTCGCCGTTGGCACTCCGGTCGCCCTACGGGGATCCCTCCGTTCCAGCGGCGGTAACACGTGGCGATGAGTCCACCTTAAAACAACCGGTTTTTTGTCTTGACAATGGGTAGGGGTATAGACAGTGACAAGCTTGATAAGGTTCTGGAAAAAGAGCGTGGTGTTAAGATGATCGCGCCACATAAAAATAATCGTGGTAAATCGAACAGCCAAGACGGCCGAGTACTGAGGTGATACCGAAAGCGTTGGAAGGTTGAGCGTTTGTTTGCATGGCTCCAAAACTTTCGACGACTTGTTGTTCGTTATGAATATCATCTCAAAAAACTTTCTTTCTATAGTGCAGCTTGGCTGCATTATTATACTCCTAAGGAGGGTTTTGGGATGACTTTTAATATTTTTCTTGCTTAAACCGCACTTTTTTGGTATAAAATTTAATAGAGTGTATGAAAATACAGGTGATAGAAATTGCACAGTCTATACTTGACTGCTTTGGGGGCAGGCAAAATAGCCCTGGACAGAAAACGATGAGTTTAGAGGAATTATTATAGTAAAACACTTTAGGACAATTATTAGAATGAAAAAGACTTTGTCTGAATTAATGGCTTTGTTTGCAATGGTTGTTTTGTTGGGTTTTTTCGAAGGAGCTGTATTCGCCAAGAACATTACATTAATCAATCCGAGCTTTGAATCCGGCACCGCCGGCTGGAGCAACGCTACAACGGATAATTCATATTACTATGCCGCTCCGGAAGGGAATCGATATGCAACTCGTTCAGGCAGCTCCGGTTATACTTCACAATTAACCGGCCAGATAATCGGTCCAAGTGAAATTTATACACTGACTATTTGGGCCAGAAGCATTAATACCGGTGGTGTAAGCAATCCCACAAATGTGGAAGTTCGACTGCACTACGGCTCAACGACAATTGCTTCTGAAACACAAAATGTTAATCCTGTAACTCTTCAGGGATCCCCTCAAACCTACCCCAATGATGACGGTGGAAATGTCTGGCTCGATCAGGGGTATAGGATGGAGTTTGGGGCCCAATATCCTTTCTATCAACTGGAAAGTGCTGACCCGATTTATGATACCTGGTATCATCAGGTTGACAGCGATTATGACGTCGACATGGCGGTCGGACAGATTATAACACCACAGGGACTGAAGGCTCTTTACAGCACGTATTATGAAGAATCTCCTTTCTATTCCGAAATATGGATTAGTAAAGCTTCTGGAAATCCTCCTGATTACAACTGGAATCCTGATGATGCAATTCTCTCTCACGATGGAGATGAAAACCCCTGGGTCATTGATGCTCATTTGTTCTATGATGAAGATACCGGCAGACTCTGGATGACCTGGGGCGGTCATGTTTGCTATATTTCTGAATTGAATCCTACCACGGGAGTACTGATTAATAATCCGGCTGATATTGAGTTTGATACCCATCCGGCGGGTACCCATATACCCATCATGTCTTTCGCGAGTGAAGTTGCCACTCATCCCAATGTTCCGCCTGGATGGAGTGGTGATGCATGGTCTTCGGGTTACATGGAAGGACCGGCACTATATAAATATGATGGTTACTATTATGCATTTGGCTCTTATGGCAACTTAGGTGCTAATTACACTATACGCATGGGACGAAGCGATAGTCCGACCGGCCCCTTCTACGACAAAGACGGCTATGAATGTACAACGTTTTATACTGCTATAAACCGATACGGCTGCTCAATGCTGCTTGGTGACGATGGAGAGCATTGTGTTCCGGGCCATCCGCATATCTGGCAGGAAGATGAAAAATTCTATTTAGGATATGACTATCGCACTGATCCCGGTGAAGAATGGGACATTCTCGGCATTCGTCGTCTTTATTGGCTTAATGACTGGCCTACCATATGGACTCCGATTACCGTCACATTCAATGCGGATGACCATCCTGATGCTATAGGTCAGCCCTTGAGTATCTCGTTTAGAAACACTTCAAGCGGTTCCACCGCCGCGTTCGACTACGCATCCTTAATCTTTTCACTAATCGGGGATATGGATAGTGACATCGATGTGGATTTTGTCGATTATGCCCACTTTGCTTTAGAATGGTTGGAGACCGGCTGCGGGGACTGCAATGATGCGGATTTCACCGGGGACGGTAATGTCGACGCCAACGACCTCGACATCTTCACCAACGCATGGCTGTTCGGGAAAGAATAAAATTTTTATTTTTCCATTTACCTTTTAATTTTTGCTCATTATTCACAACTTTTAACCACAAAAACATACATCTTGCACAATACTTCATATAAAATAAACTTACCCATCTTACCTGATTCGTACAATCCAACCATCAATCCTCTTGGGATTTTTCATCTGTTTTTGCCTTTGCATTTGGCGTTGTTCTTCTAAGAGCTTGACATAATTGCATTTAGCCATAGAATCTGCGTCTATGCTCAAGAAACCCAAAAAGAAGAAGAAAAAGCAGAACATCGTCCTTGATTTTTTGCTGTACGCCTTCCTGCGTATCCTTGTCATCATCCTCCTTCTCTTCGATGTTGACACTAACTTACGCACTGCAAGGTACTTCGGACGATTGCTCTGGAAGTACTACGGCCGCGGACGCCGGCGCGCATTAAATAACCTGCGCGCCAGCTTCCCTGAAAAATCCGAAGAATGGATACAAAAAACAGGCAAAAAAAGCTTCGAACACCTCGCTATGTTCGGCATGGATGCACTTTTAATGCCCAGCATCGTCAAAAAACACAACTGGCGCAAGTATTCCCGCTTCAAAAACACCGAACATGCTAAATGGCTTATGAAAGAGGGAAAAGGAGTGTTGCTCGTTACTGCTCATTACGCCAATTTTGAGATTATAGGTTATATGCTGGGGCTTTTCGGTTTCGATATTTATAGCATCGCTAGGCCTCTCGACAACAAATTCATCAATAACTGGCTTTACGGTCAAAGGCAACGCCATAGCCAAACCATCATCGATAAAAAAGGGGCGACTGAGATGATGAGTAAAATCACCGCAGAGGGTGCAACGCTGGGCTTTATCGCCGACCAGGACGCCGGCAGGAAGGGCATTTTCGTGGATTTCTTCGGCAGAAAAGCAAGCACCTACAAGAGCATCGCATTGCTGGCGATTATGAATGAGGTGCCCGTCATCGCCGGTGGGAGCCGAAGAATGGATAACCGTTTTTTCTTCGAAATAGAAGCGGTAAGGATGATATTTCCTGACGAATGGAAAGATAAGGATGATCCCGTCAGATGGATAACACAGGAATATACGAAAGCCTTCGAGGATTTTATCAGGAAAGACCCGACCCAATACTGGTGGCTGCATCGACGATGGAAACATCGCCCGAAAGAAGAACTCCAACAGACTCAACAAAAGCTTGTGTAGTCTTGATTTGAATTTTCATATTAATCACGTCTTGAATCATAAGAACATCTCTTTGTATCCTGACTATAATAATGTAAGTACAGATAGACTATTTAAAATGAAAGGAGTACATTGTGAAATGTAAAATATCGTTCACTATCATTGTGATTATTTGTATGGCCTTCGTTGCTGCTGCGGTTTTTGCCGTGAGTCAATCCGAGAGCATTCAGTTAAAAAGGTTTGGCATTTCGACTCTTGATGGTCTGGAATCTGTCAAGCCGCTTGTGACCTTCGCTTTTAAAAACTATGCGGGTCGGCCCCGCAAGCTTGCGCTGTTAAATGAAGATATGATAAGGGCTCAGGTTGAAGAAAGGTTGAAAAGGGCGGATATTGCGATTGAAGAGGAGCCTGCAGAAGACAGCGGGATACTCGTTGTCAATGTTGTCGGAATTAACGCTCAAAAAGATCAGTCTCTCTATATCTTTACGATTCAAGTGGAATTCATTCAGAACGTAAAGCTGGTTAGAGATGAAGAAATATTTACATCCGCGCGCACCTGGCCGAACTGGACGAATACAAAATTGATTACGGTGGGGCCGAGCCAGTTGAAGACGGCTGTTACGCAGGCTATCAATCAGGAGTTAAGAACGTTTATAGAGGATTTTAAGGCGGCTAACTCAAGGTAATAAACATTTTCTTAAGAGGAAGGTGTATCGCGTCTGCGTGTAGACAGTAGGATCATATTCCTGATGCCCTCCGGTCCCTTGGCAGTGAACCATCTTTTTTCAAAATCCTTTTCCAGGGCAATCTGGGCGATGGCCATCAAAGCCCTGAGATGATAATTACGCTCATCTTTGCTGCCGGCCAGTATAAACATAATTTTGACCGGCTCAGGTATGCCCGGGAATTCAATGCCTTCCGAGGCACGTATAACGACAACTTCGAATTTATTTTGACCTTCGACAATAATGTGAGGGATTGCAAAGCCGGGCTGTATTACTGTGGCACCCTCCTTTTCGCGCTGCAGAAATTTCTCAAAAAGTACATATTCACTGATATCCAGTTTGGCTTCGAGTATTTTAGAAACTTTTCTAAAGATGTTCTGCGCCTTTGTATGTTCCTGAATGTCAAGGATTTCGCATTGTCGAATGAGCTTGTCGAAGCGGTCTTCGATAATCTCGTCCCGTTCCAGCAGAATGTCACGAAGTTCATTCTCAAGGGTGACAGATTTGAGCTGCCGGTCTGTTACACGCTCGACAACATGCATCGCTGCGGAGGCCCTCCGAACGCGCCGGTGCACATACAGAAAATACCAGGCAATGCTTAGCGTGACAAATAGTCCGGAAATCAAAAGCGGAATTTCCCCCATATCTATGATCAAGGCCAGATACGCCACGATAACTGCGGCGTGTATATAAGGATAAAGAGGTGATTTAAACTCGGGACGATAGGACTGAATTCTGCTTTCCCTCATTATAATCACACTGGCATTGACCAGCGTGAAAAGAATTAGTTGCAGCGTTGAAGCTGTCTTTACCAGCGATTCAAGGTCGAGAAATACTATCGCGGCAATCATAAAACCGCCTGTAACCATAATGCTTATTTGGGGTGTCTGGAATCGCTTATTGATCTGTGCCAAAGATTTTGGGAGCAGTTTGTCACGGCTCATTGCCATCGGAGCGCGGGATGCAGCAAGAATACCTCCATTAGCAGTGGTTAAAAAAGCAGCGATTGCAGCAAGGCTCAGAAGCACGAATCCTGCGATACCGACCGTTTTATGAGCGGCTATCGATATGGGGAGAAGACTTTCAGACAACTCATAAGCGTCGAGCACACCTGTTGTTACGAAAATCACAAGCAGATAAAAAACAGTAACCACAAACCAGGACAGAATCATTCCCAGAGGCAGGATTTTGCTTGGGTTTTTAACCTCTTCAGCGATACTGACCACCTTTGTCAAACCGCCGAAGCTGATAAAGACAAGACCCGATGTAGCAAATACAGCGGGCCAGCCTTTAGACAAAAAGCCTTCGAATCTGGTCACCTCGACACTTTTGAAACCGGTTAAAACAAAAAAGGAAAGTATGAGTAACAGCGCTATCACCAAAAGGGACTGGAGCCTGCCGGTATGTTTTACGCTTATGGTGTTAAGAGCGGTAAATACCAGACAGCAGACAACGGCGATTGATTTGAGATGCCAGTCGCTGAGTTGAAAAGAAAAAGAGATTTGGAGAATGACCTCAACCAGGATTGCCATGCCCACGATGGCGAATGCACTTTTTAGAGTCAGAGAAAACCAGCCTGCGAAACCGCTGAAAAGGCCCCAGGCAGAGCCCATACTCCGCTCGATGTAAAAATAGCTTCCCCCGGCCCGAGGCATAGCTGTCGCCAGCTCAGCTATACTAAAAATGCTGGGGATGATAAGGGTAGCAGCAAAAAAGTATGACAGAACAATCGCAGGACCGGCTTTTGAGAATGCTATAGCGGGCAGCACGAACAACCCGGAGCTGATCATCGCACCTGTTGAAACGGAAAAGATATCCATCAGGCCAAGCTGTCTTTTTAATTGTGTCATTAAAAACCAGTTAAATAAACATCCTCAGTTTTTTCAAGGATTAGTGACTCTTGTAAGTTATTATGAAAGCTCTACTTATATATTCTGTCAAGGATTGTTTGGAAACATCTTGACTTTATCATAAATTTGCTTATTTTCAATAACTTCTTAGACTGAAAAGGAGTTCAACCATTGAACCAGGACAAGGGTGTATTTATATATCAGAAAGAGCAAATTCAACCCATCGGGAGTTCTCTCTATCAGGAGCATTTGAAATTAACCACTCACATCGCGGATTTTGCAGGCTATTTAATGCCTTTGTGGTATTCATCTATCAGCGCTGAGCACCGTGCCGTGAGAGAGTCAGCGGGACTTTTTGACTGCACCCATATGGGCGTGTTGGGAATCGCCGGGCCGGAAGCCGCCGGATTTCTTAATACGGTGTGCACGAATGATGTCAGCACGATTTCTACCGGAAGGGCGCAGTATAGTTATATTCTGGATGCGGCTGGCAATGTCCTCGATGATATTATCATATACCGGATTGAAGAAGAACGATTCATGGTAGTTGTCAACGCAGCGAATGAAGAAAAAATAAAAGCTTATTTGAACGGCCTAATCAAAAATGAGGTTGTTCTTGATGTGAATCATCCTGACAGAAAACTCGAACACAAACCGGAAATCCGGGACATGAAAGACCTGAATAATGAAGACTGCAGGGTTGATATTGCCTTACAGGGACCGGCTTCGCTGAATGTTTTAAATGGAATAATCATAGATAAAAAAGTCTTTGAAACTGTCTCAAACCTGAAGCCTTTCAGGTTGGTGCAGACCGAAGTGCAAGATGTGGATTGTATTATTTCGCGAACGGGTTACACCGGTTCATCGATTGGTTTTGAGCTTTTTGTACGTCCGCAGAAGGCAGCGCAACTTTGGAATTTATTATTAGAAAAAGGCGGTCGCTATGGTTTAGTACCTTGTGGTCTGGGAGCAAGAGACAGCCTGAGAATCGAGGCCGGTCTTCCGTTATACGGGCATGAGCTGGCGGGGCCGTTTGTAATTTCACCTTTCGAGGCCGGTTACGGATGGGCGGTGAAACTGGACAAGGATTTCTTTGTCGGTAAAGCACCGATGAAGAGGAAATCACAGACATATGATATGGAGGTTATACGAATTGAATTGCCCGGTGCCAAAGGAATTCGTCCCGTTCGTCAAAATGACGGTGTTTTAGACAACAAGGGAGTATGTATCGGATGGGTGCTTAGTTCTGCAACGATAGAAGCAAAACAGATCGCGCTTGTCTACGTACAAAGAGGTAGCGTCGAGGAAGATACGAATGTTGGCATTTACTATCTGGCACGAAGTCAAAGACAGGTTCAAGAAGGAAAAAAGAAAAATATCAAAAAAGGTGAAAACGCGGATGCTGACATTACGGGAAAGGGCGTCAGCCGGTTTGAAAAATTTTAATAGGAGGACAATTATGGTTAAAGAAGGGTTGCTTTATACGAAGGAGCACGAATGGGTAAAAGTGGAAGGTGGTACAGCCACTATGGGTATAACCGATTACGCGCAGGAGCAACTGGGTGAGGTGACGTTCGTTGAACTGCCTGAAATAGATAAGGATGTTGAGCCGAATGATGAGGTGAGTGTCGTAGAAAGCTCAAAGGCCGCAAGTGACGTATATTCCCCGGTAGCAGGTAAGGTTTCCGAAGTCAATACAGCGCTTGAATCAAACCCTGAACTGATAAACGAAGATTGTTATGGAAAGGGCTGGATTTGCAAACTGGAGATGACCGATACCCGCGCCCTTGATTCCTTGATGAAGTCAAAGGATTACGAAGAATATTTAAAGGAATTGTAGTAGATGCCGTTTATTGCGAATACCGTTGAGCAGCAAAAGCAGATGCTGGCTGATATCGGCTTGAAAAAGGAGGATTTGTTTGCTGATATACCCAAGGAGCTAATTGCGCATTCGTTTAACGTGCCTAAGGGTTTAAGTGAGCAGCAGGTGCGTAACCATTTAGCGGAGCTGGCCGGTAAGAACTCTATCGATTTGACCTGCTTTCTCGGCGGAGGTTTTTATGACCACTTTATTCCCGCAGCGGTTTACTCCATAATCTCCAGAAGCGAATTCTATACGGCTTATACACCTTATCAGCCTGAACTTTCGCAAGGTACCTTACAGGCGATTTATGAATACCAGTCGGCGATTTGCAGACTAACCGATATGGAAGCGGCGAATGCGTCACTGTATGACGGCGGCACGGCCATGTATGAAGCGATGATGATGGCTTTGCGGATTACCCGAAGGAATAAAGTCATTATCGATGACGGAGTGAACCCTATTTATCGGGTGATGATACATTCGTATACGAGTAATCTCAATATCCGGCTCGAACAGACTGAAAATACAAGCGGGCTTTGTGACCGCAGGCAGATAGTGGAAAAAATTGATAATGATACGGCGGCAATCATTGTTCAGAACCCCAACTTTTTTGGCTGTATCGATGACTTCACAGATATCGCCGAAGCAGCCCATGAAAAAGGTGCCTTGCTTATCGTTTCCTGCTATCCGATTTCTTTAGGGATTTTGAAAACTCCGGGAGCGATGGGTGCGGATATTGTAACCGGGGAAGGCCAGAGTCTCGGCATGCCGATGTCGTTTGGGGGACCGTATCTTGGGTACATGGCTACACGTATGAAGCATGTTCGAAAGATGCCGGGGCGAATCGTTGGCCAGACGAAAGACAGATTAGGCCGTCGTGCTTTTGTTCTTACGCTTCAGGCTCGTGAGCAGCATATCCGCCGGGACAAGGCAACTTCGAATATCTGTTCCAATGAAGCTCTTTGTGCCTTAACGGCTTTAGTCTATCTGTCCCTTCTGGGTAAGGAAGGATTGAAGGAAACAGCCCAGCTTTGCGCGGATAAGGCAAGTTACGCCTATCAACGGCTGACAGCGATACCCGGTGTCGAACCTCATTTTAAGGCAAAGTGGTTTTTCAATGAATTCGTCCTCGATTTACCCCGTGAGGCCGCTGATGTTATTGCGAAGTTAATTGAGAAAGGGTTTGCCGCCGGTTTTCCACTCAGCAGATATTATAAAGGTATGGACAATTCCATTCTTATCAGTGTGACAGAGAAAAGAACAAAGCAGGAGATTGGCATGCTGGCGGAAGCCCTGGAGAGTGTTTTATGAAGTTGATTTTTGAAAAAAGTGTTACCGGCCGTAGGGCTGTAGGGACCAGCCCCAAGGATGTTCCGACAACAATCAATATCCAAAAAAAGCTTCTGCGCCGAAGGCCCGCAGAATTACCGCAGCTCAGTGAACTGGATATCGTACGCCACTTTACCGAACTGTCTCGGAGGAATTTCGGGGTGGATACGAATTTTTATCCGCTTGGTTCCTGCACGATGAAGTACAATCCCAAGGTTACCGAACGCATCGCTTCTTATCCGGGTTTTACCCATCTTCACCCATTGCTGCCGCAGTTAAGGATGGGCGGGATGCTGACGCAAGGGGCATTGCAGGTCATCTATGAGACTGATTTACTGCTGCGGGAAATAACGGGGATGGCGGGATTTACAATGCAGCCGATGGCCGGAGCCCACGGCGAACTGACTGGTATCATGATTGCCGCGGCTTATCACCGGGACAAAGGAAACAAAAAAACAACCGTGCTTATCCCGGACAGCGGGCATGGGACGAACCCTGCCAGTGCCGCGATAGCCGGGTATAAGGTGACTTCTATCCCGACCGATAAAAATGGTGTCATGGATATTGAAATTCTTAAGAAATCACTAAATGATGAGGTAGCGGGTTTGATGTTAACCTGTCCAAATACCCTGGGTTTATTTAATCCTCATATTAAGCAAATCTGTGACCTTATCCATCGTGTAGATGGACTGGCTTACTACGATGGGGCAAACCTTAATGCCATTGTAGGAAAGGCACGGCCGGGTGACTTCGGGTTCGATATCGTCCATCTGAATCTGCATAAGACCTTCGCAACGCCGCATGGCGGCGGCGGACCCGGGGCCGGACCTGTTGGGGTAACGGAGAAACTTTTGGATTTTCTTCCTGTTTCGGTGGTTGTCAAACGAAGCGACGGGACGTATGCACTCGAATACGACAGGCCGAAATCAATCGGCTATATCGCGCCGTTTTATGGTAATTTCCTCGTCATTCTGAAAGCCTATGTTTATATCCTGATGCTTGGAAAGCAGGGACTCGAACGGGTGGCTGAAAACGCGGTTCTGAATGCGAATTATATTAAGGAGAAGCTTAAAGATTATTACGAGCTTCCGTTTGATGGAATTTGCAAACATGAATGTGTCTTCAGTGCTTCAAAACAATTACAGGAAAACGACATTCACGCTTTTGATATTGCGAAGGCGCTGATTGATAAAGGCTTCCATCCCCCGACCGTATATTTTCCGACCATAGTAAAAGAATCAATGATGATAGAGCCGACCGAAACCGAAAGCAAGGAAACACTCGATGCTTTCATTGACGCAATGATAGAAATTGCAGAGACGGCGAAGAAAGACCCTGCAAAACTTAAGGAAGCACCGATAACTACACCCGTATCCCGGCCGGATGAAACCGCCGCGGCCAAAGATCTCAATATAGCCTGTCTTTAGGTATCAACGCTCACAAAAGGTGAAACTATAATTAGATTTGTAGTTAACCACTTCAAAGCACTCGAATAATTTGGTAACTTTAGTCTATGGTTCCGAAAATACTGTTAGTTAATCCGCCGATTTATGATTTCGCCGCTTATGATTTCTGGTTGAAGCCCTATGGAATGCTTAGCATCGCAGGTTTTCTGCGTGGCCAGGCGAAATTTATTCTCTTTGATTACCTTGACCGTCTTCATTCTTTTATAGCTAAACAGCCGGAACTGAAGTCTGACCGGTGGGGCAGGGGACGTTTCTATTTTGAGAAGATAAGAAATCCTGAACCTTTAAAACAAATACCCAGATACTACAGACGTTTCGGTTTGCCTCGAAGGCTCTTTTTGGATTTTCTTGAAGAACAAAAGCCGTTCGATTATGCACTCATCCAGACAACAATGACCTACTGGTATCCGGGGGTCACTGAAGTCATACAGGATATTCGAAAAATCAGCTCGGGGACTAAAATTATCCTTGGCGGCAATTATGTGACACTCTGCCCCGAGCACGCTTCAACATTAGGAGCTGATTTACTGGTGAAAACAAACCAACTCGAATCACTATGGGATTATCTTCAAATCGAACCGGACTTTCAACAGCCTGCTTTATGGGATAGTTATAGCAAACTCAAGGTTGGTATTTTAAAACTCACTGACGGATGCCCGTTTCAGTGTACGTATTGTTCGGTGCCGAAGGTGTATGGAGCGTTCAAGCGTCGGTCGATTGAACGTTCACTTGCGGAACTGGATCTTTTAATAGAGCGAGGCGCTGTGAGCATCGCTTTTTATGATGATGCATTGCTCTTTAACGCAGAAGATGTGCTTGTTCCTTTCTTGAAAGAAGTAATCAAGAAAGACATCAAAATCAATTTTCATAGCCCAAACGCGCTAAACGCGCGTTTTTTAACAAAAGATTTGGCTAAATTGATGGTAAAGGCCGGCTTTAAGACATTCTATCTTGGTTTTGAAAGCTCCTCTTCGAAGTGGCAGGAGCAGACCGGCTCAAAAGTCTTCTCTGATGAACTTGCTAAATCCGTTGAGTTCCTGAAAGCCGCCGGTGCTAATCCGCAGGATATTACCGCTTATCAAATTCTCGGTCACCCTCATATCGATATTCAGCAGCTTGAAGAATCCATGAAGTTTGTCCACGATTTGGGTGTTCGTGGGATGTTGGCTGATTTTTCACCTATACCGGGAACGCCGGACGGCGAGCTGTGCGGACAATGGGTTGATATGGATGAGCCGCTGTTTCACAATAAAACAGCCTTTCCAATTATCATGCTCGGCTTCGATGAATCAAACCGTCTCAAAGACCTCCAGCGAAAACTTAACAGGTCCTTACCTGAGTAACAGTAAATTGATTTTAATCTTAACAACTGATATACTCATCTTTTTATATGACACATAAAAATGTACATATTAAGAGCTTTGGCTGTCAGATGAACAAGCTGGATACGGCGTTGGTCACCGCTGCGCTTCAAAAGGAGGGGTATTCTTTTACGGATGAAGTAGAAGCTTCTGACATTGTTCTGATAAACACCTGTTCTGTCAGAGAGCATGCGGAAGAGAAGGTCTTTTCTCATCTTGGTTTTTTAAAGCATTTGAAAAAGGATCACCCCGATTTGGTTGTAGGAATCATCGGTTGTATGGCACAGCGTCTGGGGAATGAGCTTTTAGAGCATGAGGCCGTTGATATCGTATGCGGACCGAACCAGATACCCAAAATTACCACCTTGGTTAAAGAAGCTGTGGAGAATAGTAATAAACGACTGGCGGTTACTGAAAATATACGCAAGGCAGCGGCTCAAAATCCGGAATTGGAGGATTTTGAATACGTTTATGACAGCGGCGATAAGCAAATTCCGGGACAAGCCTATGTTCGTGTAATGCGGGGCTGCAATAATTTTTGTTCATACTGTGTAGTTCCCTATGTTCGCGGGCCGGAGGTTTCGAGACCGCCGATCAAAATCATAGAGCAGGTCAAACGATTGGCCAATGAAGGAGTTAGGCAAGTTACTTTATTAGGCCAGGCCGTGAATTCATATCAATACAGTGCCGGTGAGAAGATATATAATCTGGCGGATATCCTAGAGATGGTTAATAAAATCGACGGCATTAAATGGATACGTTTTGTCACCAGTTATCCGCAGGAAGGATTTTTTGATTCTATCCTTGAGGCCATGGCTGAGTTGCCGAAAGTCTGCTCCTATCTGCATATGCCCGCCCAGAGCGGCTCCGATAAAATTCTTAAGGGAATGAACCGTAAATATACATCAGCACAGTATTTAGAATTGCTGGAAAGAGCGAGAAGCATTGTACCGGAAATTGCCATCGCGAGTGATTTTATTGTGGGGTTCCCCGGCGAAACCGACGAAGATTTTCAAGATACGGTGAATGTAGTGAAAAAGGCCTGCTACAAAAATTGCTATGTATTCAAATATTCACCCCGACCGGGGACAATCGGGGAAAAGAAACTAAAGGATAACATTCCGCTCGAAATAAAAAAGAAAAGAAACATTGAGCTTTTGGCGGTTCAGGAAAAAATAAGCGATGAACTAAGTAAAGCTTTCCTTGGTCAGACAGTCACCGTTCTGGTCGAGGGATTGAGTAAAAAACCGCACTTAAATACAAAAGATAATGGAGATAAACCGCAGCTTGTCGGACGAACCGATACGGACTGGATTGTGGTGTTTAATGGGACTCGCAATTTAGCTGGTACATTCGCTCAGATAAAAGTAACCAAAACAAGCCCACTGACCCTGTTCGGCGAAGTGATAAATTCCAAATGGAGTTAGATAATGTATAAACAGGGCAGGCAACTTGTTATTCTGTCAACAGCTTTTTTAATAATATCGAGTACCGTTTTTGGACAAACACCAAATCCAGATAATTCACCGAATGAGGTTCACCTTGATCCGAATCAAATCCTTGATGTGTTGCGGGAACAGCGAGAGAGGGAGCCGGCACATTTTATTGAGCTTAATCAGGATATCGCTCGGTTAGCCCTTCAGCTCGGGAAGATTGATATAGCTGAGCAGGCAATTGATGAGATTCTTGAATATCAACCCAAAAATATGGATGCTTTAACAAGTAAGGGCCGAATACATCAATTGAGAGGTGAATATGAATTAGCCAATTCCTGTTATGAACAGGTTCTAAATATGGCTGAAGACATTAACAGTCCAAGCTGGCGTGCAGCTGCACTAACAAATATGGGCAGCATCTGTCAATTCAAGGGTGAATTAGAAAAAGCAGAAGAATTTCATCACAGTGCTTTGAATATTTATAACCAAATCGGTTTTGAGCAAGGACTGGTTAAGGTTTATGACAGCTTAGGTTTTATTTATTTTGAAAAAAATCAGCTTAAAAAGGCCGAGCAAATGAATAATCAGGCTTTGGAATTGTATCACAAACTCGGTCAGGCGGATGGAATGGCGAATGTTTACGGAAATCTTGGACTCATCAGTCAGGCACGAGGAGATTTAGAAAACGCCGAGCGCATGCATCATAAAGCGTTAGAATTAAACGAAAAAATCGGCAAGCTTGAGGGAGTCGTTAATTGTTATGGAAATCTCGGAAATTTGTATTACAAGCGGGGAGAATTGAATAAAGCCGCTGAGATGTACCGCAAGGTGTTAGCGATTGAGGAAAAACTTGGTCGGCGGAGAAGTATTGCAACTTCCCTGGCTAACCTGGGCATCATCTTTATGGAAATAGATGACCTTAACAAGGCGGAAGTGCTCTTTGAAAAAGCTTTAGAGATAGATATGCAATTAAATAACACAGCGGGCATAGCGAGGCATTATCGTAATCTTGGAACAATTTATTCAAAGCGAAACGACTTTATTCAAGCGAAGCAGTATTGGGAGAAATCTGAAAAACTGTATCAAAAGCTTGGTATGAAAGACCACGCTAAAGAAGTAAAAGCCTTTCTTAGAGAATTAATTGGCAGGTGATAAGCTGTTTCTGGTGGTTTAATGAAAAATCTATACGACTAACACGTTTCAGCAGAACGTTCCGTTTTCAGCTTTGGTTTTGTAGTGCATCTCTTATAGTTTTTATACTACTAAGTTTCTATTATAAGAAAAACTAATAAAATTATTGTTTTTTAGAATAATTTATCCTTTAAAATAGCTCATCCTATATTTTATAACCTCTTTATTGACAGAACATTAAGGCATTTCATGCTTTTTTGCTGGCTGGACTTTCAGGTCTTTATGTTGACTTTAGCTATTTAAATAGCTATAATTGTACTTTACAAGTTTAAAAGAAAGAGCATGTTTTTTAGGAAAGACGTTGAAAAGCACAAAAAAGCGAGCCAAAAAGCGAAGGGTCAGCTCACCAAAGGTCAGCAGAGTCAAATCAAAGAAACCTTTTAGAACATATAAGCAGGCGATGTCTTATTTATTTGAGAAGACTGACTATGAGAAAGAAGAGCGTCTGCGCTATAATGTAACAACGTTTAATCTCAACAGAATGAAAAAACTCCTCTCATTGGTGGGAAATCCTCATAAAAAAATCGCTACAGTCCATATAGCCGGTACAAAAGGTAAAGGCTCTACAGCCACTATGATTGCTCGTATGCTCGAAGCGAATGGCTACAAAGTAGGTTTATATACCTCTCCGCATGTTATCAGTATTCATGAACGAATAACCGTAAATAACAAGATGATTAGTGAAAATGCCCTGCTTGATTTGTTGAATCGTGTTTTTGCTTCTGTAGAAAAACTCTCGAAAGACGATTCGCCAACATTTTTCGAAATCTTGACCGCCATTACATTTATATATTTTCTTGATAAGGAAGTGGATATAGCTATTGTAGAGACAGGTCTTGGCGGAAGGCTTGACAGTACGAATGTTATCAAGCCTGAAGTCGTGGGTATCACAAGCCTTAGTATAGACCATCAAGCGCAGCTTGGATCTACCTTAGCTCAGATTGCCAAAGAGAAAGCAGGCGTTTTCAAAACAGGTGTTCCGATCGTAACCGTGGAGCAAAAACCTGAAGCCATGCGTGTTTTACGGACTGAAGCCGCTACATTAAAAGCTCCTATTAGCATCACGGGTGGTGATATTGATTTTTCATGTCGTTTTGAGGCATCCCCAGAACACGGTCCGCATACTCGAATTTGTCTGACAACACCCACCAGCAAATTCGAACATCTTCGGGTTCCCCTTCACGGCAGGCATCAGGCGACAAACTGTGCTTTAGCTTTAGCTATTATCGATAAGCTTAAATCAAGTGGATATGAAATTGATATTGATAAAGCTGCGGAAGGATTGGATAAAGTGTCTCTCTTGGGTCGAATGGAGATAATTTGCGAGGATCCGAGAATTTTAATCGATGCCGCTCATAATGCTGATAGTATTGAAGCATTGATTTTAGCAATTGGTCAAAGCATACCGTATGATTCTATGGTTGTTATATTCGGCTGTAACAAGGACAAGGATGTTGAAGGGATGCTGGATAAGCTGCAGTATGGGGCGGATAAGGTAATTTTTACCCGGAGCACTTCTCCCAAAGCCATGTCACCTGATAAATTAGCGGAGATTTACACACAACTATGCGGCAAAATGTGCCAGAGTGCATCGAGCCTGGGCGAAGCTCTAAGACTGGCAAATAGTGCGATTGGGAAGGAAGATTTGATTTGCATTACCGGCAGTTTTTATCTCATCGGCCAGGCAAAGCAACGATTTCTTTCTAACTAAGACCGAATTGTTGTATTTTCATGTTCATAAGATAAGAAATAAAGCTTGTAAACTACCTCTTTGTACTACACAGTACATAGTTAAGAAGACTATTTTCTTGCAGTTGGATACGATAATTTTAGACGAAATCTTCCTGGGAGCATTTCTGTTTCCGATTGTAATTTTGTATCAAACAGAAGTTACGGAAAACTAAACGGCAAGCGATGAATATCAATTAGGCAATTTATTCTTTTTAAGGAACCTTTGCAGAGGTTCGGGAGTTCTTATGATTGGCCAACTGGAAACTTTTGTTATGCATCAATCACATGGATGTTTTTCTCTTTGCACATATCTTTGAGTATTTTCGGCCAAACCGTTGCGGAAACTTCGCCTATGTGTGCTTTTTTCAGAAGGAGCATAAAGGTTCGAGATTGTCCAATACCGCCGCCGATACTCAGGGGAATGTTGTTGTTAATGATAGCCCGGTGGTAGGGATATTTCAGGAAGTCAAGCTGGCCCGCCATTTTGAGCTGTATTTTCAGGGATTCGGCATCGACTCGAATGCCCATTGAGGTAAGTTCATGACGGCGTTTTGTGACCGTATTCCAGACCAGAATATCTCCATTAAGACCATGAGTGTCTTTGCCGGTTGCATCGCTGGTGTCGGTTACCCAGTCATCATAATCCGCAGCTCTCATTTCGTGGGGATAACCGTCTTTTAACGGCCACCCGATCCCGTAAATAAAGATTGCGGGATATTCCTGCAGTATTTGTTCTTCACGCTGCTTTCTTGGCAGGTCAGGAAATTCATCGAGTATTTCTTCGGCGTGGAGGAATTTAATCTCTTCAGGCATGTCGGGATACCGTTCCGTCTTCAGCTTTGGGAAAAGCTTCTGAAGATGAACCTCAGTGCCCTTAAGGACTTTCCATAGTTTTTTGACGACATTGGTAAGGAAATCAAGGTTTCGTTGTTCGGCTGTAATCGCGAGTTCCCAGTCCCACTGGTCAACGTATGCGGAATGGTCGTGGTCGAGGAAGTAGTCTTTTCTGATGGCACGCATATCGGTCAGAAGACCCTCACCTGTTTTCAAGTTGAATTGTTTCAAAGCCATGCGTTTCCACTTGGTAGCAGCCTGGACAATCTGTGCATCGATAGGATTCGTGTCGAAGTCATTTGAGATATGGAACTGTATCGGTGTACGGGAACCGTCTCTATCGAGAAGATCATTATATCCGGATTCGGCATCGACGATAAGAGGCACGGTGACGCGTATGAGATTTAGTTCTTTGCAGAGATTTTCTTCGATGTAATCTTTAGCGGCATATATGGCAAGCTGCGTTTCTTTTGGGTCAAGCAGAGAAGAGTAGTTTTGAGGAAGGATTTTTTCGAGTTCATTGTAATCACCGACACCGGGACCGGCCAGGTCAGCCTTTTTGTGATTCATAGTGTTTTCTCCTAATTTTGTACAGATAGGATTTTAAGTGAGCATTATGATAATGAATATATTGATTTTTTCAAGCCTGATCCCTAAGCCAAGTGACGAATTTTTTCAGGCCGGTCTGAAGGTCGGTGGAGGGATTATAACCAAGTTCGTTTATAGCTCTTGTGACATCGGCACAGGTTTTTTCAACGTCACCCGGTTGGGGCGGTAAAAGTTCCTTTTTGGCTTTTTTACCAAGGGCTTTTTCAAGCTCGGTAACAAGGTCATTGACGCTGATGGTTCTTGATTCTCCGAGATTGTAAAGATGATAACCATCACATTGCTCGATGGCAGAGACGGTGCCGTCGATGATGTCATCGATATATGTGAAATCTCTCATCATGGAACCGTCGCCGTAGATGGGAATTGGTTTTTCTTTTTCAATAAATGCGGCGAACTTGTGAATCGCAAGGTCGGGTCGCTGCCGCGGGCCGTAAACGGTAAAATAACGCAGGGATGTAACATCGATGCCATAAAGATGGTGGTAGGTATGACAGATGAGCTCACATGCTTTTTTTGTAGCGGCATAGGGAGAAATGGGGTGGTCAACAGGGTCGTCTTCCGAGAAGGGAATTTTTTTGTTATTGCCGTAGATGGAGGAACTTGATGCAAAGATGAATTTTTTTACATTTCTTTTTTTGGCTGCTTCAAGAAGGACAAGGGTCCCGCTTATATTGACATCCGTGTAAAGAGCAGGTTGTTCGATTGAAGGGCGTACACCCGCTTTGGCAGCAAGGTGAACGATGGCATAAACATCATCGGTGATGATTTTATCACAGGCCTCTGAGTCGCGAATATCAGCTTCGAAAAGTTTGAAGTTCTCGTTTTTAAGCGAGGATGAAATGTTTAAGCGTTTGATCTGCGGGTTGTAGAAATCATCGAAGTTATCAATACCAATAATAAAGTGGCTTTCATCAAGTAAGCGTTCGGTTAAGTGAGAACCTATGAATCCGGCAGCGCCGGTGACGATAATTTTCATGTTAAGTTCCTTGTATCATGTAGATTATATTTTTCTCAAAAGTCTTTGATATAATGTTTACAGATTTTCACTTTTGGCTATTTTTCAGCACAGATGGTCTGCCGACACTGTGATATTCCAATCCTGCTTCTCTTACAACATCAAGATCATAAAGGTTTCTACCGTCAAAAACGAGGGGTTTCTTCAAAGAGCTTGTAATTGTATTAAAATCAGGATTTCTGAATTCCTGCCAGTCTGTTAAAATCACCAATGCATCAGCATTATGGAGGACATCATAGCCATTCAAGAAGATTGTAAATTTTCCTTCAATTTCTTTTTGAGCGTTAGCTGCGGCTTCAGGATCATATGCATTAATAGAAAAGCCGGCTTCGAGAAATCGTTTAACACAAAAGACAGCCGGTGACTCACGGGTATCATCGGTTTTTGCCTTGAAGGCAAGTCCCCAGACGGCCAGTGTTTTGTTGTCCGCTTCACCACCAAAATAGTCGATGATGCGATTGGCAAAGCGTTGATGAGATTCCAAATTAACCTCTTTTACTGCCTCAGCAATTTTCATTCCCATATCGTATTCTTGGCCGCTGTGAATCAGTGCCCGTATGTCTTTGGGAAAACAGGATCCTCCGAATCCAACGCCGGAAAAAAGAAAGGCACGGCCAATACGCGAGTCGGATCCTATGCCGTGACGGACATATTCAATGTCGGCGCCGGTTTTTTCACAGAGCCGGGCTAGTTCGTTCATAAATGAAATTCGTGTTGCCAGCATGGTATTTGCGGCGTATTTAGTCATTTCAGCGGAAATAGGGTTCATAAAAACAATACGCTTGCTTTTTCTCATAAACGGCTGATAGAGTTGCGTCATCATAGATCGCGCTTTTTCACTTTCTGTGCCGATGATAATCCTTTCCGGTTTTAGAAAGTCATCGACGGCAGCGCCTTCTTTCAAAAACTCAGGATTACTGACGTAATCGAAGGGAACAGACGTTTTAGATTGTATCAAATCGCTTACTTTTTTATGTGTGCCGATAGGGACAGTACTTTTTGTTGCAATGATTCGATATTCAGTAAGATAGTCTGCTATTTCGGCGGCGACTGAAAAAATCGCCGAAAGATCGGCTGAGCCGTCAGGGGCGGAAGGGGTGCCAACGGCGAGAAATATGATTGACGAATTATCGACGCCGTACTTGAGTTCGCTAATGAAATGAAGTCGGTTTAGTTTTACATTGTGCTTAACCAGTTCTGTAAGACCGGGTTCATAAATGGGAATAATGCCTTGTTTTAGTTTGGTGATTTTTTCGTTATCATTATCGACACAGATGACGTTGTTTCCCGCCTCCGCAAGACCGGCTGCAGTAACAAGACCAACGTATCCGACTCCAACAACACATATCTTCATTCGTCTTTCTCCAGAACTTTTTTAGTATATCTGTTTAATCAATTAATTCGATAGTATCGATATCAATTTCAACACTGGCGGCCTGGCCGAGCATATCGATTTGGAGCACTAAACGAGCCGTTCCTTTTGTTTCAATAACAATGCCGACAAGGTTTGCCATTGGCCCGGCTGTTACCTGACAGCGTTGACCTTTTTGTAAATATTTGTGGGGCTGAAGTGAAGCTCCGGTTTTTATGGCTTTTTCGATTTGCAGTAATTCCTGCACTAATTTTTGTTGGTTATCGACTTTAATGAGGTTTGCTATTCGGTTCGTACGCAGAGCGGCAAGCCTGTTATTTTCTTTGCCGCAGAAAAAAAGGTAACCGCTGAAGAGAGGCAAGAGAGACTTTAGTTTCCTTTTTTTATAATGCAGGGTTTTCCATCTCATAGGCAGAAAATAGGGCGTATTATGCTTTATAAGCTCGTGAGCAAGCACTTTTTCATTCCTGCTTTTCGTATGAGCGACCCACCATTGCCCTTCAAATTGGGAAATGCTCTTTTCTTCCGGCCAGATTATTGGTGGGTTATCGGATACTTTAAGCACGCTTGTCCTCAAATTATTTCGATTATATAATACAGCTTATTTTAACCAGTATTTAGGCAGGTAGTGTAGCTGTTCATTATAAAAATGTCAAAAATAATCAAATAACATAATGTTTTACAAGAAAAGCCTTCGATTGCTTTATACAAGGAAGTCAAAGTAAATTGAAAAATATTTATTCAGAAAGAACAATCGTATTAACATTACGTAATATAGTGATAAACTAATATGATTGCTTGTTCTTCAAATTTATGTGTTGATTATCTTTAGTGAAAGAATGAATTTTTTTACGTGGGTTGACATTTATAATGAACGTTGAAAGAAGGCAAATGACAAAGATAAATGATGCAGAAGCCGAACGGGTGGCGCAGGTATTAAAGGCAGTGGCGCATCCAGTAAGATTGAAAATCATTGAAGTTCTTTCCAAAGGTGAGCTTTGTGTGGGCGATATAATGGGGGCGGTAGGCGGCAAACAATCGATAACAAGCCAGCAATTATGTATGATGAAGGATAGGGGTGTACTTGGCTGCCGGAAAGACGGGGCGAAAGTGTATTATCATATAGAAAATAAGAATGTTATAAAGTTATTGAACTGCATATACGAACGTGATGAACGAAAATGAGGCATGATTATGGAAAAAACAAGAAAAAAAGTTAGGAAAAATATTAATCAGGTTGTTGTTAGTGGTACTTTAGGTTTTATTAGTGGTATTCTGATTTTTATGCTTATGGCTTTTTCAGCTATGCCTGCGTTGATGCTAAAGACAAAGGAAAGCAAACTTGGTTTTAATGAGACGGTGGAATCTCTGCAGGAGTCGATTGAAAAAAATGGATGGGTGGTTTCGACCGTTATGGATATGAACAAGTCAATGGCTAAACACGGGGTGGAATTTGGGCATAGGGTAAAGCTAATCAAACTGTGCAAGCCGGATTATGCAAAAAGTGTGCTGACCAGCAACAGAGATGTGTCGGTGATGATGCCCTGCACGTTCAGTGTATGGGAATCAGATGACGGCAAGGTGTATTTATCAAGAATGAATATGAGTTTAATGGCCAAAATGTTTGGCGGTAATGTGGCGAAGGTTATGGGAGGTAAGGTAGTTAAGGATGAGGATAAAATATTAACGGGGATTTTGAAGGATTGACAGAGTAATCGTTTTAAGCAGAGACCCAATTTACGGAGTATTCATTAATGGAATTGTTTAAAAATACTATATACAAAATCGGACAAGAACCGGCAATGACCTCGATGAGCGGCGTCAGTGAGCGAGAAGTTGATTCTCCATCCGTGTATGGTGGAACAGAGAATACGCTGAATCCCGAGGAGATGCTTGTGGCGTCTGTCAATTCTTGTCTGATGCTGGTATTTTTTCATTTCGTTGAGAAATTCAGCATTGAAATAAATTCTTATGATTCAGAAGCGGAAGGTCAGGTAGAGAAGACGAAGAATGGTCTTCGGTTTACAAAGATAGAGGTGGATGCTAAAGTGAGTATGGGAAATAACACCTCGATAGAAAGAATCGAGGAGATTACCAAACTGGCTGAAAAGTACTGTCTGGTTTCCGGTTCATTAACCTGTCCGGTTGAATTTAATGTTAAAGTCGTTGAATAATCTAATGTTTCACTAAACTATCGAAATTGGATAACGAGATGGATTTGAAAAAACGAATCACGGATTTTTCACTCAAACATTATAAGCTAATAACGATTATTATGGTGCTTTTTACACTCGTGTGCGGTGCGCTTATACCGCGCATCAAGGTCGATACTGACCCTGAGAATATGTTGTCGGAAGATGAGCCGGTGCGTGTTTTTCACGATCAGACCAAAGAGGATTTCTCACTGAGCGATATTGTTGTGGTCGGTATTGTTAATGATAAACATCCGAACGGTGTGTTTAATCCTGATTCAATGGGCCGGATTTATGATGTAACCGAATTTGCCAAAGGACTTATCTGGGAGGAGGATGGAAAACAGGTAGGCGTTATTGAAGCAGACATTATCGCCCCTTCAGAGGTAGACCATATTGGTCAGGGGGGACCGGGGGTGGTCAAGTTTGAGTGGTTGATGAAGAACAAACCGATGACCGAGGCTCAGGCGCTGGAAGTTCGTGACAAGGCGTTGAGTAATCCACTGCTTAAAGGAACCCTTGTGTCTGAGGATGGTAAAGCGCTTTGTTTATACCTGCCGCTGACGAGTAAAGATATGAGCTATCGTGTCTACCAGGAACTTGAGAAGAAAATAGCGGCTTTTTCCGGGGATGATGAGTTTCATATTACAGGTCTTCCGGTGGCTGAAGATACATTCGGGGTGGAGATGTTTATCCAGATGGCGATCTCGGCACCGCTGGCGATGGTGGTCATATTTTTATTGATGCTTTTTTTCTTCAGGAAGCTGATATTAATTATTTCACCGATGATTGTGGCTATGGTTTCGGTCATATCCACGATGGGACTTTTAATCGGATTCGGATTCCCTGTTCATATTATGAGCTCGATGATTCCCATCTTTTTGATGCCCATCGCTGTTGTTGATTCGATTCATATACTGTCTGAATTTTTCGATTTATATACCAAGGAAAAGGGACGAAAAGATACCGCGCGAGAGGTGATGAGTAACTTATTTGTACCGATGCTTTATACCTCACTGACGTCCGCTGCAGGCTTTGCAAGCCTGGCCTTGACCCCGATACCGCCGGTCCAGGTTTTTGGTATATTTGTTGCCATCGGAATTATGATAGCCTGGGTAAGCACGATAACTTTCATACCTGCTTATATTATGATGATTGATGAGAAGCGTTTGGAGAATTTTGGGCAAAAAGCCGCTCACGGACAGGACAAGGGTTTTCTTACCCGGTTACTTTCCAGAGTGGGGCGATTTACCTTCAATCAGGCCAGACCTATATTATTAGGCATTGCATTTGTTGTGGCGATTGCGATATATGGTATTACGCAAATTGAAATAAACGATAATCCCGTTAAGTGGTTTTCGAAAGAGCATCCCATTCGCCGGGCGGACATGGTATTGAATCGGCATTTTGGTGGGACCTACATGGCTTATTTGGTGCTGGAGGGCGATGAGCGGACGACTTTATCTGAGGATTATCTTGAATCTTTATGGATTCGCCTGGATGAAAAGAAAGCAAGTCTTTTAAACGAATTCAATAGTATTGAACCGGTTTTTTCCCAGGCAGGAGATAAACAAAGAATCACAGCAGCCAATTCTGAAAGTAAAGAAGCTTTTCTCGAAAAGATGATTGCTTTTGCTGATACCCAGGCGGTTGAAGGCCCAGAGGAAGAATTTGAGGCCTGGGAGGAACTGCGTGCGTTTTATGAAGTGGAGAAAGAACGGTTAAAAGTCTTCAAACGACCCGAACTGTTGCGATATATGGCGGAGCTTCAAGAGCATTTGAGAGAAAGGGGCTTAGTCGGAAAAAGCAATTCGGTGGCCGATGTTGTGAGAAAGGTGTATCAGGAATTGAGTGGCGGAGCAAAAGAGAATTATATTGTGCCTCAGAGCTTGGAGGGGGTTGCACAATGTTTGATGCAGTATCAGAACAGTCATAAACCCGATGATTTATGGCACTTGGTCACGATGGACTACAACCGGGCAAATATCTGGCTTCAATTGACGAGTGGTGACAACAAGGATATGGATAGAGTGGTTCGGGCGGTTGATTCATTTTTCGACGAGCAGAAACCGCCTGTGGATTTGAAATATGATTGGGCGGGATTGACCTATATCAATACAGTATGGCAGGAGAAAATGGTTTGGGGTATGCTGCAATCTTTCTTGGGCAGTTTTATCATCGTGTTCATCATGATGGCAATCCTCTTCAGGTCGCCTTTGTGGGGATTGATTTGTATGGTCCCGCTGACAATAACAATCGTTGTGATTTACGGGATAATCGGTTTGATTGGAAAGGATTATGATATGCCCGTCGCTGTTCTCAGTGCATTGACGCTCGGCATGGCTGTTGATTTTGCGATACACTTTCTTGAGCGTGCGCGTTCAAGCTATGCACAAACCGGAAGCTGGCAGGCCGGGTCAGGTATTATGTTTGGAGAACCTGCAAGAGCGATTAGCAGAAATGTAATGGTGATTGCAATCGGATTCCTGCCGCTGTTGGCTGCTCCGCTTATTCCCTATAAAACAGTCGGCATTTTCCTGTGTGCCATTATGGCGCTGTCGGGTATCGTGACGTTGATGGCTCTTCCTGCAATAATTCGATTAGGCGAGAAGATACTTTTCAAATATGGCCCGGCTCCGCGTTCAGTGGGTTGCAACTGTGTTTTTTGTATCATTATTTCCATTTCTGTGGTTGTTCTTGTGGCGATGAATCTACATCAATACTGGCATATGGGATGGGGCCTTTTAGCATGGTTCAGTGTTGTGATGATACCCGTATTGGCACTTGTATGCGGTGTTATGTCTCGCAGGCAGGCATGTAAACGGATTGAAGAAAAACATATAGAAGAGAACAAGGTTGAAACGAAGTAAAGTTAATAACTGATTTGAAAAACTTTGGACTAACAAGTAGACTTTCATTAGGATAAGAAAAGTGAGGTGTAACATGAAGTTTGTAAATACTATAATACTTTTATTATTTGTATTTTGTAGTTTCAGTTTAGGTCAGGAGGCCTTGACGGATGTCGATGAGATTGTCAATAAGGCCAATATTATGGCTTATTATCAGGGAGATGACGGCAAGGCCAAGGTAAAGATGCTCATCACCGATAAGAGAGGACAGGAACGGGAGCGTGAGTTTGTGATTCTTCGCAAGGATGTAAAAGACGGCGGTGACCAGAACTATTATGTATATTTTCAAAGACCGGCGGATGTTCGTGGAACCGTCTTTATGGTGCATAAACATGCCGCCTTGGATCAAGATGACGACAGGTGGCTTTATCTTCCCGCGCTTGACCTGGTCAACCGTATCGCGGCGAGTGATAAGCGAACGAGTTTTGTGGGATCGGATTTCTTTTACGAAGATGTTTCGGGCCGAAGCCTCCAAGAGGATGTGCATGAACTTGTAGAAACGACGGAACAACATTATATTGTAAAAAATACACCAAAGAAGCCCGACCTTGTCGAGTTCAGCTATTACAATGTTTCGATTGACAGAAAAACATTAATGCCGATGAAGATGGAATATTATGACAAGAACGGAAAGCTTTACCGTACGATTGAATCAAAAACACTCGAAACGATTCAGGGATTCCCTACCGTGACAAAATCAGTAGTTTCTGACCTTAAGAATGAGAGCAAGACGGAGATGGAATTCCAGGATGTCGAATATAATATTGATCTGGGTGATATTTTCCAGGAACGATATCTTCGCAGGCCTCCACGTGAGGCAAGGAGGTAACAGCATTGAGAAAAGTTGTTTTACTTGGAACTGCGGCAATATGGTTATTGGTGTTTACCGTGCAAGCATTCTCTGAGGAAACGGGAATTGAAGGTGCATCTGAAGGGGGGGCTGAACAAGAAAATGGATTTCTTTCCGATGTCGATTTAGCGATACACGGATTTTATGAAATGAGGGCGGGTTATCGTATCCGAAAGAATAAATATCAGAAAGATATGTCGGTCATGGAGAACCGCTTCCAGTGGGATGTGGATGGTTATACCGATTGGATGGAGTTCAAGCTAAAAGGTGATTTTATCGGTGACCTTGTTCTAGAGGAGGGGGATTTTGATTTTCGGGAAGCATTTCTATTTGCACGGCCTCTGGATGATGTGGACCTGAAGATTGGACGTCAAATCCTGACATGGGGAACGGGTGATTTATTGTTTATCAATGATTTATTCCCGAAAGACTGGCGGTCTTTTTTTATCGGCAGGGACGTTGAATATCTGAAGGCACCCTCGGATGCCCTAAAGGTTAGTTTTTTTAGAGAGTTTGCCAATCTTGATATCGTGTATACACCGAAGTTTGACCCTGACCGTTATATTAAAGGCGAACGTGTTTCATACTGGAATCCGATTCTCGGCAGAGAAGCGGGCGAGGATGCCATCATTCATACGAATAAGCCGGACGAATATATTGATGATTATGAACTGGCGGCACGATTATATAAATACATTAATAATTATGAAGTGGCTATATATGGATACCGTGGTTACTGGAAGAGCCCTGGCGGATTTACCCCGAATCTGGCACAGGCAATATTCCCGCGGCTGAACGTTTACGGCTCAAGCATTCGTGGCAATGTCGGTAAAGGCATCGGGAACATTGAATTTGGTTATTATGATTCCGTTGATGACCGAAGCGGAAAAAACGGACTCATCAATAACTCGGAACTGCGTTTGCTGATTGGTTATACTCAGGAGGTTGCCAAAAACTTTACCGCGGGAGTACAGTATTATATCGAACATATGCTTGATTACAGTGAGTACACAAACAGCACGCCGATGGGCCTTGACAAAGACAGAAACCGTCATTTGGTGACGCTGCGATTGACGAAGCTTTTGATGAATCAGAATCTGGTGCTGTCATTATTTACTTATTATTCACCGTCGGATGACGACGCATATCTGCGGCCCAATGCGAATTACAAGGTTACGGATAATCTGGCCGTTGAAGTCGGGGGGAATATATTTTTTGGTCATCAAATGGATACTTTTTTCGGTCAGTTCGAAAACAACAGTAATATCTATACGGCGTTCAGATACAGCTTTTAAATGTTTGCAGGAGCTTTGTTTTTCATCACAGGGATTATGCGGAATTGACAAAAACTATATTTTTCTTTAAAATTTTTAGCATAGAACAATATTTTGAAGGGTTAATATAATGTCTTATGAAGATAATAATAAACCGAAAATGTCTTTTGGCGGTGAAAGGGAAAACGGCCGTGATCATATTCCGGTATCTGACGTGACCGGAAAACAAAATAGAAAGGGCGGGGGCTGGAGAATATTGTTTAGTATTTTATTCCTCTTGTCGGTGCTGGGGAATATCTTTTTGTTCCTGATATTGATGGTTCTGGCTGCTATGGTTCTCAGTGGTCCGTCAGGGATGTTGCGAGAAAAAGTTTTAATTGAGGGACCGTCAACCCAAAAAATAGTTGTCATTAATCTTGAGGGAGTCATCGTTAATCAGTCGGCAGAGGATATCCGGGAGCAGATAAAAGCGGCCAGGGAGGACCGATATGTCAAAGGTCTGATTCTTCGTATTCATTCGCCGGGTGGAACGATATCCGGCAGCGATGAAATTTATCATCAGATTTTGCGGTACCGCAAGGAAACCGGTAAACCTGTTTTGGCATTTATGAAGGGCATAGCGGCGTCCGGAGGATATTATACTTCTGTTGCCTGTGATAAGATTATAGCGGAGCCGACGACAATTACAGGTTCTATCGGTGTCATTATGAATTATTTTGTGCTGGAAGAGCTTTTAGAAATGAAACTCGGAATCGAACCGATTGTTGTCAAGTCGGGAAAACGAAAGGATTGGCCCAGTTACTTTCGAAAGCCGGATGAAGAACAGCTTCAGTATTTTGATGAGAAGTTGATTCAGCCGGCCTATGAGAGATTTGTTAGTATTGTAAATGACGGCCGTTCGGACCTTACTATGGATGAAGTCAGGCGTTTAGCCGATGGGAGTATTTACGGTGCGCAGGAAGCCCTTAATAATAAAATGATAGATGAAATAGGGTATTTTGAAGACGCGGTAGATACAATCTTATCAATGGCACGGTTAAAGGATGCGCAAGTGGCTGAATACAAAAGACCTTTTTCTATGATGAGCCTGCTTGGTTCGCATGGGAAAACAGGTTTTAAGCTGGATAAAAAGACGTTATATGAATTTATGCTGCCGGAGGCGTTATACATTTGTGATTATACCGGCAATTAAACATATTATACGGGGGCAAATAATATAAAAGTACTATTAACATTGTAAGAAGGAAGGCCTGAATATTTTGATTTAAGTGTGAATAAGATAAAAAAGAAGCAATCCCGCTAATTTTAAAAACTTTTCCGTATTTTTTCCTATGTTTTCAGTAAGCCTCCTATTTTTGATGATTAGGGGGTGTTTTTATTCATTCTTATATCTTGCCTTTTTGGAACCAAAAAATGATATCAAACGTATATAATGCCGGGATGATTAATAGTCTACAGGGAGGTAAAATTGATTTTTATAATATTTTGAACATAAAAAATATGTCAGACGAAGACAAGACAAAAAAGCAATTAATTGAAGAGCTTAAGGAGCTTCGAGACCTTAACGCGGAACTTCAATCCCGGCTCTCTTCTTGTGGAAGAATGGATAAGGAATCCAGAAATACACACTGTAAAATCGCTTCCTTAATAGAAAATTTACCCGGTATGGGCTACGCCTGTAAAAATGATGAGAAGTGGACGATGGAGTTTGTAAGTAAAGGCAGTATCGAATTAACCGGTTATAAGCCAGATGATTTTATTGATAATAAAGTTGTAGCCTTTGCTGATTTAATACATCCGGATGATAGACAACATGTCTGGGAGCAAATCCAGGAAGCGTTGATGAGAAGAAAGCCATATCGAATATTGTATCGAATTAGAACATCTTGGGGACAGTTACGATGGGTCTGGGAACACGGATTGGGTATTTTTTCCGAGGAAGGGAGACTGTTATCACTCCAGGGATTTATACAGCCCATGGCTGCATAAGAGAGACTCTATAAGTTCAAAACAGCGGCGGTATATATATACCGCCGCTGTTATTTATATACTGACAACGGTCGTGGAATACTTCAAACTTTTTGCGTTCTCAGAACTCAGCCTATTATTGATTTGCGGCTCTTCGTCGGAATAGATACAGGATAATAAACAAACCGATTAGGCCTACCAATCCGTTTTCCCCGAGGCTATTCAGTAACTGAGTTATATTCCCGACGATACCCACACCAAAGAACGGGACGGAACCGCCAAACAGAATTTCAAAGGCGATGCCTAATGCAATCAGCAATAGAGCAATTTCAGTGAATTCGCCGAGCCATCTTTTTACCTCTTCAAGATACCGCATACCAATTCTCCTAAAATGAAAATACTAAGGATTTTAAAAAATCCATAAACACATATTGTTTTGGGACTTATTCGGCTTATTTATTCAGTTTTCTTTAATTCGATTAAGTATTCCGCATTGTTTCAAAAAGTATGTTTTATTAGGAAATTTTGATGGGGCATATATGACGGGATATTCTTTTTACCTCGAAAAAATAAAAAAACATTGATTACAATACTGATATAGCTGTTTTTTATTTCATAACATTACAAAATATAGGACCAAATAAGAAACCAAGATGTTAAGATAGGCAAAATACCTTGACACAACACGGAAAAATAGATTATAATTTAAATATGGGTGATGAAATATTTTCTTTTATTGTGAAGTTATTTGTTATTGTTTGTTTTTGGCTTTTTGTATGGGCTTATATAAAGCCAAAGGGACAGCTAATGCGAATCGTCAGGGCCGGCTTGCTTGTAATCACGCTTTTAGTCATACTGGTAATAATGAGAATAGCCGGACATTAGAAATCACTTTAAAAGCGATGTTCCATTTCTAATCGTTCGTTTTTTTCCAACGTTGCACATCATCAGTGCGTAAATGTAAGGAATTCGTCCATTATAGATTTTGTGCTTTTTCCGGGCTTACCGTCTGAGATAATGTGGTCGTCGAATTTGATGACAGGGACGATATCTTTTGTGGTTACGGCGATGAAAAGCTCTTCAGCCTGGATTGCTTTTTGTGGTGTAAGATAGTCTTCCTTAATAGTCAGATCAATATTTTGGGCGGCTTTCAATACGTATTTTCTTGTTATCGAAGGCAGTACGTTTTCTGTCAACGGCGTAGTCTGCAGTGTTTTTCCAAATAGTGCGAAAAACGTTGAAGCAGCACCTTCCGTTATCAATCCGTCATCATTAATTAAAATCGCTTCGGCACACCCTTTTTCTGCAGCATACTGGCGGGCCAGGACATTGGGAAGAAGGTTCAATGATTTTATATCGCACCGTTTCCAACGTAAATCGGGACAGGTTACTACCGCGACGCCCTGTTTTTTGTCTATTTTGTCGTCAGGAAGTTCCGTGATGGTCATAAAAAAATTAGGTTTTATTGCAGGCTCCCAGGTATGGTTTCTTGCTGCAGAACCTCGGGTAATTTGAAGGTAAATCTTGGCATTTGAGATACTTGCTTGTTCAAAAGCGGTATTTATCTTTGAGTGTATCGTGTTGATATCGACACCCGTGATGTTGATTTCAGAAAGGTTTCTTTTCAGTCTTTCAAGGTGTTCTTCAATGGCGAATATTTTGCCGCTATAGCTTCTTACGACCTCATAAACACCGTCACCGAAATAAAAGCCGCGGTCAAGATAGATATTATCAAGTTTATCAAACGGCAGGATTTCATCCTCTAACATAGCCAACTGCATAAACTGCTCCTTAAAACCTAAATTGTGGTTATATGTTGCTTTTTTGATAGTATGGTGAAAATATATAAAAAATGAGTTTACAAGCCAAGACCGAAATAGTAAAATACCCCGCTTTATTAAACTGGGACGTTAAATTGAGGTAGAATGAATATGTATGCTGTGATTGAACAGGGCGGCAAGCAATATAAAGTGTCAGAGGGCGATAGTATAAATATTGAATTGACTGACATTAAACCGGATGCGAAGAAAATCGAGTTCGATAAGGTTTTGTTTGTGGGAACAGACAAAGAACCCAGAATCGGCGCCCCCTTTGTAAAAGGGGCCAAAATTGTCGCCGCCTTTGACGGTACTGCTCAGGAGGCGGTTACAAAAGGAGAAAAGCTTTATCCTATGCATTTTCGCAGAAGAAAGAACAGCAAGCGAAAAATAGGTCATCGGCAAAAGTTTCTGAAGGTCACCATTGATAAAATCAAAGTTTCCTCCTGATCGATGTTATTGAGAGGCTTAGGTTAACTTTTATTTTCCCCAATAAGCTGTTCAGCATATCGACGCCAGTTTTCTGCTCCTTCTCTGACAAAATAATCGAATGATTTGTCGTCGACGAGTCTGCCGAGGACAGCCTTTTTTTCGCTGGGATTTTCTATCTGGTTTAATACTTCATCTCTGATTTTTTCCAGTTCCACAAGAAATGGGCTGCTTTCATCAGTAAAGATTTTTTCCAGTTTTTTTCTGATGTGCCCTGCAAAAGCGGGACATTTGCCATTGGTGCTAACAGCGATTTGTAAATCGCCTCTTTTTACCACTGCAGGGACATAGAAATCACAGAGTTCAGGCCGATCAACAACATTGCATAATGTTTCCAGATGCTGACAATCTTTATAGATACGTTCGTTTAGATGATTATCGTTGGTTGCAGCGATAACGAGGGATGCGCCAACCAGATAGTTTTTTGAATATTTGGCTTTGATGAGTTCCACCTTGTTTTCCATACTCAGGGTAATGAGATTTTCCTGAACTCTGTCAGCAACAATCACGACACGGGCGCCTGTTTCCAGCAGGGATTGAGCTTTTCGTAAAGCTATGTTTCCTCCACCCACGATAACAACGCGGCGGGAAGACAGTTCAAGGAATATTGGATACTTTGACATAGCAAGAGCTATTATACGTTGAGTATCCTGTGGGGTAAATATAAAACCCGGTTATTCCGGTATTTTAATAGAAATTCGATTTTTCAATTCGCAAAGTTATGCTGCTGATGTACAATGGGCTTAATGAATTGTATGTTGGGGAAAAAGTGGCCGTTTTAGAAAAAATACATTTACCTTTGAACGAGACTGCTGTTTTAGAACTAAAAGCGGGGCAGGAAATCTTGCTGAGCGGGAAAGTTTATACCGCCAGGGATATGGCGCATAAACGATTGTTTAAAGCAATCCGGGATGGACAGACGACTCCTTTCGAACTTGAAGGAGCAGTTATTTATTTTGTCGGACCGACTCCCGCTCGTGAAGGTAAGGTGATAGGAGCGGCGGGCCCGACCACAGCATCCAGAATGGATGCCTTTAGCCCCCTGTTAATCCGTAAAGGCTTAAAGGGGATGATAGGTAAAGGTTATCGAGACCACAAAGTCCGAGAGGCTCTTAAGGAATACAAAGCAGTTCATTTCTCCGCCGTGGGGGGTGCCGGTGCTTTGCTGAGTAGGCATATTGTTAAAAGCGAAGTGATTGCGTATGCGGATTTGGGAACGGAAGCGATAAGAGAACTTGAGGTTGTCGATTTTCCTGTCATTGTGGCGTATGATGCGTTTGGCGGCAGCGTGTATGAAAAGGAGAAGGTGTTTTGAAAGCAGCATTGTTGGGTTTATATGAATCGGGCAAGAGCACATTGTTTTCGGCTGTCAGCGGTAAGGAAATAACACCGCCCGGTTCGACGCATATCGAAGAAGCGATGGTCTCGGTGCCTGATGAACGGGTGGAATGGCTTGCTCAATATTACAATCCGAAAAAAATCACCTACGCTTCTATTGACTGTCTGGATTTACCGGGTTTTAACTTCACCGATGAGCACGGCCGAGCAGCGGCAAGACGACTGATCAACAACATTCGAACGGTTGACCTGTTGGTTTTTGTTGTTAGGGCGTTTGAGAACCCTGCTGTACCCTCATATAAGGGAAGAATAGACCCTGTAAAGGATTTCGAGGAGTTGGAAACCGAACTGCTGCTTTCAGACCTTGAGCTTGTGACAACGCGAATAGAAAACCTTGAAAAACAAATCCATAAACCGACTCGAACACAGGCACACGATAAACAGGAGCTTGATTTATATAAAAAGTTACAGGATGCGATTGAAAATGAAAAACCCGTCAGTTCGGTAATCCATACCGAAGCAGAGATTGAAATGGTAAAGTCGCTTGGTTTTTTAACCTTAAAACCTGTTGTGGTTGCCGTTAATATAGGCGAAAACCAAGTCGGCGAAACTCAGGATGTTAAAACTCGCTTCAAAGACGCTTCGGATGTAATCAGCCTGTCTGTTGAGCTGGAATATGAACTTGCACAATTAGATGAACAAAGCCGAAAGGAATTTATGGTTGACTTGGGAATATCGCAAGCTGCTACGAAAAAGTTTGTTCACGGTTGTTATTCCGCGCTGGGGCTCATCAGCTTTTTAACGGTCGTTTCGGATGAGCTGCGTGCCTGGCCGATACGGCAGGGGACAACCGCATTGGATGCAGCGGGAAAGATTCATACGGATATCAAACGGGGTTTCATCCGCGCTGAAACGATGTCGTTCGAGGATTTGAAATCTCTTGGAGACGAAAAGGCCGTCAAAGCAGCCGGAAAAGTTCGCTTGGAAGGCAAGGACTACGTTGTTCAGGATGGTGATATTATTAATTTTAGATTTAATGTGTGAATCGCATTTATGAAAGAGAGAAATTATTTATGAGAGCCGTGGTATTAACAGGTATTGGTAAATTAGAAATTCAAGATGTTCCGGAACCAAAGGTGCGTAATGAGAACGATGTACTTCTGAAAATTAATGCTGTGGGGATATGCGGATCTGATACCCACTATTACGAAACCGGCAGAATTGGGGACCAGATTATTGAATATCCTTTTGTTTTCGGTCACGAATGTTCTGCTACCGTTCAGGAAATCGGAACAGGGGTCGACCGGGTAAAGATTGGAGACAATGTTGTTGTCGACCCGGCGATGAGCTGTCATCAGTGTGACCAGTGTGCTTCAGGAAGACCCCATACATGCCGCCAGTTACAGTTTCTTGGCTGTCCCGGGCAGGCCGCCGGATGTCTTTCCGATTATATTGTTATGCCGCAGGAAAGCTGTTATCCCACCAGGGACAAGATTTCCCTGGAACAGGGGGCAATTTGTGAGCCCTTGTCTATAGGTATTTATGCGGTGCGACAGGCTGGTTTGAAACCGGGGCAAGCTTATGCGATTTTAGGGGCAGGCCCAATAGGTTTGTGTTGCCTGCTGGCTGCACAGGCGGAAGAATTCAGGAATTGTTATATGACTGAAAAAATATCCGAACGAATCAAGGTGGCCGAAGAGGTGAGTTCCAACTGGGTCGGCAATCCTCAGGAATGTGATGTTGTCGATGAAATTTTAAAAAGAGAGCCTAATGGAGTAGATGTTGTTTTCGAGTGTGCCGGTGAGCAGGAGACGATAGACCAGGCGGTTAACATTATCAAGCCCGGCGGCAAAGTAATGCTCATTGGAATCCCGCGGACAGAGACCATTAGTATCGAAATTCATACATTCAGAAGAGAGGAAGGAGCATTGATAACGGTGCGCAGGCAGAATAATTGTACCCAGCGGGCAATTGACATGATAGCCGAAGGCAAAACAGATGTTGATTTCATGGTCACACACAGGTTTAGCCTCGAAGAAACGCGTAAGGCTCTTGATATAGTATCCGGTTATCAGGATGGGGTGGTGAAGGCTATCATCAACATTTAGCTATGAAAAGTGCAAGCATTATCAGTATCGGAAATGAACTTATCCACGGCCAGGGAATAGATACCAATTCGCAATATCTTGCTGAAAAATTGTTTTCAATGGGTGTTGAGATTAAAGCCATGTACAGTGTCGGTGACGAAGTCGATTCTATTGTTCGAATATTAAATAATGCTGTAAACAACTCTGAATTGATTTTTATGACGGGTGGTTTAGGACCGACTGATGACGATGTGACGCGTCATGCCCTGACTGCAGGGTTAGGAGTTGACTTAGAGTTTCACCAGGAACTGCTCAATCAAATCAATGAGTATTTTACTCGAAGAAATTTAACCGTGCCCCGGAGGAATAAAATCCAGGCTTATATTCCTAAAGGTTCAAGGGCAATAAAGAATGTGGTTGGAACGGCCCCGGGTATAATAGGTGAATTCGATGGCAAATTGGTTTTTTCGATGCCGGGTGTTCCGGCTGAAATGCATAGGATGTTCGAAGAATCAGTGCTGCCTGAGATTCGTAGAAACATTGAAGCTGCGGAACGGACCGTAATTGTTGTACGTAAATTAAAGTGTTTTGGTGTGGGTGAATCAACCATAGCTGAAAAGCTCGGTGATATGATGCGTCGAGGTCGAAATCCTGAGATTAATTCTACAGCCGGCGGAGGCGTCATCACATTACATATTATTGCAAAGGCAAAAACTGAAGACGAAGCGCATGGAATGGCTTTAGATGACGAAAACAGGCTTAAAGATATCTTGAAAGAGATTGTTTATGGCAGCGGCGACGAGACCCTGGCTGAGACAATAGGACTCCAACTGAGAAAGCGTGGTAAAACATTAGCTGTGGCGGAATCCTGTACGGGGGGTGCTTTGGCTGAAAGTATTACCAATGCTCCGGGGTCGAGCGACTATTTTACTTACGGCTGGGTCACCTACAGTAATGAAGCTAAAATCAAGGAATTAGCAGTTGAGGCTGAGCTAATTCAAAAAGAGGGAGCCGTTAGTGAAAAAGTTGCCCTGGCGATGGCTGCCGGTGCAAAGAAGAAAAGCGGCGCGGCATATTCAATCGCTATAACCGGTATAGCCGGACCGGCAGGCGGGAGCGAACAAAAACCTGTTGGTTTGGTGTATATATGTATAAACGGTGAAAAACATTCTGACTTACAGCGATTTGTTTTTCCTTTGGGCAGGCTTCCAATGCGCCGGCGAACGGTAAATACAGCTTTAAATATGCTTCGAATGCAATTGAAGATTTGACTTATAATATACAAATATGCTAAAATAAAATATGATTATGTGTCTAATATGGGGCTGTTATGGCAAAAAAACGAAGACATTTGGGTGAAATCCTATATAAGGCCGGCAAGGTTCAAAAGCAGGCTTTAGTGCAGGCGATTAAACAATCTAAATCAAGCGATAAAAGGCTTGGTGAAATCTTGATGGAGTCAAATTTAATTGATGAAGAGACATTAGCCAAGGCCTTGGCAAAACAATTCGGCTATCATTATATTGATATAAAGAACACAGACATCGACCCCGAATCCTTGAAATTGGTCCCGGAGGAGCTTATCAAAAAGCACCAAATTTTACCTTTGGGCATGGAAAACGGAAAAATGAAATTAGTTATTAGTGACCCGTTAGACCTTGAGGCGATGGATGCGGTTCGTTTTCGGTTAAATACTGAGCTTGATTGTTATGTTGCCAGCAGTAAAGGCATCCGGCTTTTCATTCAGGATTCAATGCAGGAAGCTCAACGAGAGCAGGATGACCGTCTTAAACACAGCATTGATGCAACTACTGCCGAGCTCGCCGATGATTCACCGGATTTGCAAGCGCAAATTTTAGCAGGTGCAGGAGCGGATGCCACTGATGACGGGCCGATTGTTAAGCTTGCAAACTTGATTATTGACAATGCGTATTTCATGCGGGCCAGCGATATACATGTTGAGCCGATGGCTGACAGAGTCCGTATACGATATCGGGTCGATGGGGTGTGTTTGGAAAAAGATAATATTCCAAAGAATATGCAGGCGCCTCTTATAGCACGATTAAAGATTCTATCGGGCATGGACATCGCGGAGAAACGCTTGCCGCAGGATGGTAGAATCAAAAGGGCAATAGGAGGTCAGGATATCGACTTTCGTGTTTCGTCACTGCCCTCATATCATGGGCCAAGTATCGTTTTACGTATCCTGAGGCCGGATGCGGTAAATATAGGTATCGAAGCGCTGGGTTTTGAACATGATGATTATCAGCGATTCCAGCAAATCATAAAAAGACCGAATGGAATTTTCCTGGTTACCGGACCAACGGGTAGCGGAAAGACAACAACACTATATGCCGCATTGCAGGAATTGAACAGACCTGATAAAAAAATTATCACAGCCGAGGATCCTGTAGAATATAATTTTGACGGGATGAATCAATGTCAAGTCAGGACCGAAATAGATTTAACGTTTGATAGGATTCTTCGCTCAATGTTGAGACAGGCTCCGAATATTATTCTTGTCGGTGAGATTCGAGATGGTGTTGTTGCTGATATTGCCATTCAGGCGGCTTTAACAGGTCATTTGGTCTTTAGCACGCTTCATACAAATGATGCTTCAAGCGCTATCACGCGATTGATTGACATGGGTGTAAAGCCCTTTCTTGTTGCCAGTTCTATTCAAGCAGTAATGGCTCAACGACTTGTTCGCGTCATTTGTGACAAATGCAAGGTAAAAGACGATAACCCGGATCCGCAGGCGCTGCGCATGCTGAATATCACCCCTGATGATATCAAAAAGAATCCTCTTTACAAAGGAAGTGGGTGCAGCCAGTGTCAACAAACGGGGTATAAAGGACGTAAGGGTATTTTTGAGATGTTTGAAATGAATAGCGAACTCCGTGAATTGGCGTTTGCACGTGCTCCGACTACGGAATTGAGAAAAGCGGCTCAGGCAAGCGGAATGAGAACACTTGTAGAGGATGGTAAGATCAAGATATTCAAGGGGATAACAACACCTCAAGAGGTTGCACGAATAGCACAAATGGAAGGTATATTAGTAGAATAAGTAATTTTTGAGGATAAATCAAATGGCTACAGTAAATATGGATAGATTGTTACAGGCCTGTGTAAGTCAGGGAGCTTCTGATATTCATTTAGTTACAAACAGGCCGCCCGTTTTTAGAATAGATGGAAGATTGCGTTCTCTTGAAACAAAAGTTTTAGAGCCGGATGATACTGTGGCATTGATGAAAAGTATTACCCCCGACCGTAACCAGCAGGAATTGCAGGAAGAAGGAGGAACGGATTTTGGTTTTGCATATGGAGATGAGGCTCGTTTTCGTGTAGCAATATTTCGACAGAAAGGTAATATTTCACTGGTCTTGCGATTGATCCCGTCAAAAATAATGACCTTTGAGGAGATTGGTTTACCAAAGATTTGTTCTGCTTTATGCCGAAGGCCACGAGGCATGTTTTTAGTAACCGGCCCAACCGGAAGCGGTAAAACAACGACTCTGGCCTGCATGGTTAATTATATCAACGAAAATCTTGATCAGCATATAGTAACGGTAGAAGATCCAATCGAGTATTATCACACTCATAAAAAGTCGATTATCAATCAAAGAGAAGTGGGGGTTGATGTACCTAGTTTTGCTGAAGCGTTGCGTCGTGTCTTGCGACAAGACCCCGACGTTATTTTGGTTGGCGAGCTTCGAGATTTGGAAACGATTGAAGCAGCGGTAAGGGCGGCAGAAACAGGCCACCTTGTTTTTAGCACGGTTCATACTACGAGTGCGGCGGGTACCATTACACGACTTATCGATGTTTTTCCGCCGAACCAACAGGAGCAAATCCGCACGCAGTTAAGCACTAATCTCATAGCGGTTCTCAGCCAGGCCTTGTGCCCCTTGGCTACGGGCAGGGGGAGAATCGCGGCTTATGAGTTTATGGTCGTTACACCGGCTATTTCAAATTTAATTCGTGAAAATAAGGCATATCGTATCGATTCAAGTATCCAAACCGGAAAAAAAGTCGGTATGCAGCTCTTAGATGACCATTTGTGGACGTTGTATGATTCAGGTAAAATCACTTTGCAGGAAATGTTGGATAAAGGTCGTCAACCGGGGGCACTGCAGGATAAAGCAATGGCAAAAATGGGTCTGTCTAAGGATAAGAAACGAAAGGAAGAAAGGAAAAAAGAGGTTGAGGATATTGGACCGATTTTGAGGGCGTAAAAATAATTCAAAAATTATCACTTATCATTCTCTTATAAAGAATAGACCTATATTTTGCTGTAAATGCTTGGTAAAAAAAGGCTTATTTGATTTTAGATGTTAAAAAAAGCGATTTAAATGCTTCCTATATACCACGTGTCCTTTTTATAAATTCTTTGACATTAAGACTTTATTGACGTATAATAAAATAGAAACATTCACATACTTTTGAGGTTATATCAGAAATGGGAAAAACAAAGACATCTCGAAAACTTCCGCCGATGGAGCAATTAAGAGGACGGGCTCTTGGAAGAGTGCTTACGAAAATGGGTGTTTTAACAAGGGACAAGGTTCATGAATGTTTAAGAATACAAAAGCAGAGAGAGGGAAAGGTAAAGATTGGTGAAATCTTTATTGAATTAGGTTTAATTGATGAGGACCAGTTGCAGACGGCGTTAGCGGCTCAGAGAGGAATGGAATATGTCAAACTGGAGGATATGGACATACCGGAGGATGTGATACAGATGCTTTCTTCTCATACCGTACAGACACACCATGTCATACCCATCGAGTTCAAAGAGCAGACGAATGAGCTTACCGTAGTATTAGACAGCACGGATAATTTTCGAGCGGTTGATGATTTAACGAGCATGTTAAATTGTAAAGTGAACGCGAAGGTAGCGAATTCAGAAGCTGTAGAAAAAGCCATAGAGAAGTATTATACGCAAAAGGCGGACAAAGAAAACATAACGGAATTGCTTGATGAGATAAACGAAGATAATTTTTTAGCTGAATTCGAGGGGAGGAATCAAAGTATTGATCTTGACGAACTAAAGGAGTTGTCTGAGTCAAATCCTGTCAAAAAACTTTTAAACCTGGTATTGTTACAAGCGATTCGTGACAAAGCATCTGACGTCCACTTCGAGCCTTTCGAAAACGAATATAAAATGCGTTATCGTATAGACGGTGTGTTGTATGAAATGGTGCCTCCGCCGAAGCACATCGCAGCTGCTTTGAGTTCCCGTATCAAAGTCATGGCCGAGCTGGATATTGCAGAACGGAGGGTGCCGCAAGACGGGCGAATCTCGCTGACCGTCGAAGGAAGACCTGTAGACCTGCGTGTCAGCATCTTGCCGACGATGTTTGGTGAAAGTGTGGTGCTTAGGGTTTTGGACCGCTCCCAGGTAAATCTGAACATTGATGAACTCGGACTTCGACAGTCACAGCGTAATATCCTCAGGCAACTGATAAAGAAGCCAAACGGTATTATTATTGTTACCGGACCGACAGGCAGCGGTAAAACAACGACTCTGTATTCATCGCTTGTAGAACTCAACAGCGTAGAAACGAAAATTATTACCACGGAAGACCCGGTCGAATATGATATAGACGGACTCATTCAGGTGCAGATTAAATCAGATATTGGTCTAACCTTTGGCCGTTGTTTAAGATCTATCCTGCGTCAGGACCCGGATATTATTCTTGTCGGTGAGATTCGAGACCTGGAAACAGCAGAAATAGCCGCTCAGGCCTCTCTGACCGGTCACTTAGTGTTTACAACACTTCATACCAACGACGCCCCGAGTTCAATCGCACGTTTGCTTGATCTTGGCGTGGAGCCCTTCCTGGTTACGGCAACCATCGAGGGTATCGTTGCCCAGCGATTGGTGCGAAAGATATGTGGACACTGCAAGACACCGTATGAACCGACGGATATTCAGTTAATGGAGCTCGGACTAACGCCGGAGGAGGTGAAGGGAAAAGAATTTTATTACGGCCGCGGATGCAATTGGTGCAACAGTACCGGTTACCGTGGGAGAATCGCAATTTTTGAAATTATGGTGTTTAACGATGAGATTAGAGATTTAATCATGAACAATGCATCCACAAATGTGCTCAGAGCGGCCAGTCAGAAATCGGGCATGCAGCTTTTGCGGGAAAGCGGCCTGGAAGCTATTTTTGACGGAATAACGACTATTGATGAAGTCTTGAAAGAGACCATTGCAGAAGCTGAATAAACATAACATTAAAAAAGTAAAAACAGACTGATAAAATGGAGGTATTTTAAAATGCCGTTGTTTAAGTATGAAGCGCTGGACTCGCAGGGTGTTTCGGTAAAAGATGAGATAGAAGCCCTAAGCCAAAAAGAGGCCATCAGCAAGATTCGAAACATGGGATATTTCCCCACGAAGGTCAATGCGGCAGCCACTAAAAAGAAAGCTCCGGCCAAAGCGGCCGCTAAACCGAAACGCCGCGGAGCCGGCGGAAAGGTGAAGGCAAAAGTCCTCACACAGTTTACCAGACAACTTTCAACTCTTCAGGATGCGGGTCTGCCGATTCTGCGTTCACTTCGAATTCTGGAGGAACAGCAGAAGTCAGGAAGATTCAAAAGAATTATTGGTTATGTTGCAGATGATATTGAAGGTGGGGCAACCTTGTCAGAGGCGATGTCGCGATATCCGAAGTGCTTCGACAGGTTGCTGGTCAGCATGATAGCTGCGGGGGAAACCGGTGGTGTTCTGGATTTAATCCTATCAAGAGTGTCCGAATTCATGGAGCAGTCGCAGAAACTTAAATCGCGGGTAAGAGGCGCGATGGTCTATCCGATTGTGGTACTCAGCGCGGCGTTTCTCATTCTTATCGGCCTGATGAAATGGGTTATCCCAAAGTTTAAAGATGTTTTAACGGAGATGATCTCCGGTGAATTAAACAAAATTACCAGCACGGTATTATCCGCGAGTGAATGGATAGCGTTTCATTATGGCTGGCTTGTTCTGATGGCGGTTCCGGTAGTCTTTGTGATTTTTATAAAATTCCTTAAAAGGTTCAAAATGGGCCGCCTCATTGTGGATCATGTAAAGATAAGACTGCCGGTTATTGGTTCCTTGAGCTCCAAGATATCGATTACGCGCTGGACCAGGACCCTTGGAACCTTGATTAGTGCAGGTGTACCCATTCTGGATGGTATTAATGTGACGAAGGAGACGGCGGGCAATGAGGTTTATTCCAAGATGCTCGGCAGCGTGCATGATTCAATCCGTCAGGGTGAAAGTTTCGCCGCACCGCTTCGGCAGTCAAAAACCGTGGATTTAATTGTCTCGAACATGGTTGCTGTCGGTGAGGAAACCGGTGATCTGGATAAAATGCTGCTGAAGGTGGCGGATAACTACGACAGCCAGGTTGAAACGATGGTGGGCTCGCTGATGTCGCTGCTGGAGCCGCTGATTATTATTGTGCTGGGAGGGATTGTGCTTGTTATTGTTTTGTCGGTTTTTCTGCCTATGGTGCAGATTATTCAGGGTTTGAGTACCGGCGGGATGTAAAAACCGGTGTGAAAACGCTGTGAAAATGTGAGAAATATAGAAAAGAATAGTGAAAACAAGGAGCAAAAAAGTGAAAAAGCATATGAAAATGTTGAAAAGAAAGGCGGGTTTTACGATTGTTGAGCTGCTGACGGTGATGAGCATTATAATCATCCTGATCAGTCTGTTGGTTCCGGCGATGAGCGAGGCCCGAAAGTATGCCAAGCGGGTTCAGCAAAAAAACCAGTTCAAGGCCATCGGCACCGCCGTGGAAATGTTTCGCAATGATTTCGAGGAGTACCCGAATTCAAGTAGGGATCTACCTGGCGAGCCGACGGGAAACCCAACAGGGTATTCATACTGTGGTGCGATGAAGCTGACGGAGGCCGTGTTGGGACAGGATTTGCTTGGTTTTCATTCGTATTCGAGATTCAGAGCCGACTATTTAGACGGACAGGGTAATATTCTCTATGATTATGATCCAACACAGAGTTTAATTGATAATTATAATCTGGAATTACGGAAGGGCCCGTATCTGGATGTTGGTGCAGCCAATGCTCACCGGCTCTGGAATATTTACGGAGGTCAGGCCTCTGATAATGACGGAGCGCAGAACCTGGGAGGTTTCAACTCACTGGCGTTTGTGATTTGTGATGTCTATACACGAGTTGAAAATAAGTCGGCGACGGGAGAACCCTATATAGGAATGCCGGTTCTGTATTATAGAGCCAATACTAACGGTGTCGGACATCCCCATTTTGCAAATAACGACCCGAGCTCAGCTTCTTTTGCCGGTCCAACGCTGACGGAAGAAAATGCACCGAATTTATATTATAACTTTTTGGATAATGAGATGCTGGTTGAGATGGGAATGCCGTGGAATGCCAATATCTGGCATTTGATGGATTCAAGAGGCCGGCCGACAGGCAAGGATGTTCCCCTGAACCAATCCAGTGCGTATTTCTTTTATCACAACACCTATGATGAAAACGTGCCTATTACATCGGGCAGGCCCCATCGGCCGGATTCGTTCATCCTGATATCAGCGGGATATGACGGGCAGTATGGAACCAGTGATGACATAACGAATTTCCAACAATAACAGGCTTCATCTGAGGGGGTTGTTCAAACACGTAATGTTAGAAGGCTGAATGAAAACGAAACACAGAGTAAAAAGCAGAGTCCGGATGAAAAACAAAGACAGGAGTCGGGTGATGAAAAAAGTGATTGTAGCGGTGTTTGTGAGTGTGATGCTCTTTAACAATTATTTATACGCGGGAACAAGCTGGATTATAAATCGAAGCTACGAATACGACGGAACCATAGGCAGTATCGGTGCTCAGGTTCCGACGGGATGGGAAGATGTCGAGATACCAAGCGGTTTTGCAGCCGGGGTGACATCGGGATGGTCAAGCGAATCGAACCACAGCCTGGCAATTTCTTCAACATCGATAGGTCCCTTTTCAGTAGATCAAACAGCCGCGATATCCCAGGACGTGTTCCTGAAGGATGTCAATGAGATTGTTTTCGACCTGAAGCTTGAAACAGGCTTTCCCTCAGACCCGTTTGACCCTCAAAAGCGCAGCGCGGTTGTCAAGATTGATGACGATGTCGTCTGGACAAGTGACAGTCTGGGCAGCGGGGACGTAAGAGGGGAGTATCTGGAGTTGGTTATCGATATTAACGATGTTCCGGGCTACCACGATGCGAACAGCCATGTGTTGAGTGTCGGATTGCGCTCCAATGTCGATGAATCGTCCACAATTGTTCAATATACGGCCCGATGGGACTTTTTGCGTTTCGATACTCACTGTGAAAGTTATGGTTATCTGGACAGCGATTTTAACCATGACTGTTTCGTTGATTTCGTCGACTACGGCATGCTGGCTGATTTGTGGATGGAAAACGTGGAAGATTTCAATATGCTCGACCTCGACCCGAATAATATTATTGATAATAACGACCTTGAAATCTTTTCACTCGACTGGCTGGGCTCCAGTGTCGGCCAGGACGATCAGTATATCGAATCCGACCGCAATTTGGACGGGATTGTCAATTTTGTCGATTACGCGATGCTCGATTTAAATCCGGCGGACCCGAATTTCCCGCCCGATGATGTAATCACCGTCATCGACCAGTGGCTGTGGACGAACTGGATGTACTGGGTTGATAAATAACAGCCGTTTTAAAAATTATATACATAAAGGGGTACTAAAGTGAAACGAACAGCGAAAGGTTTTACATTAGTCGAATTATTGACGACCGTGGGCATTATTGCCATTCTGGTCACGCTGCTTATGCCCGCGGTGAATATGGTGCGCAAAATGGCCAAGGAGGCCGAGCAGAAAGCACAGTTTAATACCATCGGAATGGGTCTCGAGGCCTTTAAAAGCGACATGGGCAAGTATCCTGAATCGAAATGGCTGTATTACAACTCGGGTATCAGAGAACGAGATTATCAGGGTGCGCAGCGGCTTTCGGAGGCCCTTGTCGGCTGGGACCTGCTGGGCGTCCATCCGGACACCGCGTGGAAAGCGAATGGTTGGAATGAAGACAATTCAAGAAGGATTTATCCTCAAAGACCTATTAATACGGCCGACCCGGATGTTCAGAAGAATCTGGACGAGAGACTGGGGGTGTACCTGGACAATCCGACGGAGCACGCGTTCAAGCTGTGTTCCAGGAGCAATAATGTTGATGACGGTTTGTTTTATCCGCGTGATTTTCCCGGCGCTTATTATTCAAATAACATCCAAAACACGTTTGTTTTATGTGATGTATTCAAAGAAAGGCGAATCAATTTGGTCGACCCGCTTACAAGTACCATTACTAACGTGACCGTAAAGGCCGGAACTCCGATTCTCTATTACAAAGCTGACCTTTCATCCAAGCAGATGTCATACGCCGCCTCGCTCGACCCAACGCTCGGCTCTCGTTACAATGTATCGGACAACATTATGTATATGAACCTGCCGCCGCTGTCGGAGGTTGGAAAAACCACCGTGACAAAGGTTCACAAGCTCGGTAACGACCCGGCTCTTTTCTACAATACACCTCAGCAGCCGCAAAATTCCGGTGCTACGTATGGGGTGATAGACATGAAGGTACCGACCTTGTGGCCCCATCGGCCGGATTCATATATTTTAATTTCAGCGGGGTGGGACGGTTTGTACGGCACATCGGATGATATCTTTAATTTTTAACCGCTCGTCTAAATAATGTGAGCAGGTTTGATAATGGAATACATGAAAACACATAACGGATTTACGCTCATTGAATTACTGACGGTCATTGCCATCACGGTGATTCTCATCGGGCTGGTTGTCGGCGTTGCCAGCCGCATCGATACCCAGAACAAGGAGCGGCTGCTGCAGGCGACATTTGCGAATCTTGAAACCGCACTCCGTCAGTTCGCCGATTCCGGCTATCAGTATGATTTAAGTCGTTTGTCAAATCAGGAGATGGATTTTTACAACTCCCACGAGTATCCTCCGGATTGCAATGATTATAGTGTAACCGACCTGCGTAATGAGATAGCCCCTTTATTAGGGGTGAATCTTGCTAATGTTACAATCGAGCCGTGGGATGCGTATGAGAATGAGTATTCGGGCTGTGCGGCGATGTGTTTTTTCCTGAACCGCGTTCCTGAAAGCAGGCAAATTTTAAGTGAAATGAACCCGCAGTTTCTTACCAATGAAGACAGGAACGGAAAGAAGATTAACATTTATATCGGCATAGGTTCGCAGCAGAGAGCTTATCCGCTGATACGGGTGCTGGACCCCTGGGGCAAGACGCTGCGGTATGACTATTACATGAGTTATCAGGATTTCAGCAGAATTTCCAGCGGCACTTTAACGGATTATTATGAATTTGTAACAGAGAACAAAGAAACGTTTCCGGTTCTGAGTTCGGCCGGACCGGACGGCGAATGGAATACCGGGGACGATATAACGAGCAGATAATATGAAAAGAAACAACAGACATCATGGTTTTACACTGCCGGAGCAGATTATCGTGATTGCCGGGGTAGTGCTGCTGGCGGCGATTGCGATGCCCGCGGTCAAGGCCTTTCTCAAGACGTTCGAGTCGACGGACGCGGCCAGGACGATGATAAGCTCGGTGCTGACCTCGGCCCGTGCCCTTGCCGTCAAGCACCAGCGGTACGCGGGCATACGCTTTCAGATTGTTGGTTTTCATGGAAACAGTGCGAAAAGCAATCAGGAGAACAGAGACCGTTTAATGAAAGCCGGTCAGTATATTATTTTTATTATGCATGACCCGGATAAGACAGATTTGGCAAGCGGATTCAGAGCCGTTCAAGGAATCGAGCCGATAAAACTCCCGGATTCGATCGGAGTGATGGATTTAAAGAAACGATATTATAGAAGCACCTCTGGAGCTGTATCAGATAGCACTTACGTAGATATTGATACAGATTCTGATATTGACGAGTCGTGGGAATTAAGGGATACCACCTCTTTTTCGATTATCTTTTCTCCGCAGGGCAAGCTGGTGGTTCATGATGTGAGAGTTCGCAACCGCGATGGTGTCAGAGAGACCTCTGGTCAAGCTTTAGTTCCAAGTCTTGATGATGTTTTTAATACCCTTATTAGAGTCAGTGGTTTATATAAACCATCTGCCGGTATGTTTGTTCAGGATGATTATGCAGAACTCGGTCTTGGTCAGGAGTTCAGCCGCAGGAGCTTTATTATTTACGAAAAAGAACAACTGAGCGCCGCCTATAACAGAAACTCCCCCTACTCGGATTACTTGTCTGATTTAGAAGAGATTTTCATTAATCCCTACACGGGCACAATGATACAAACGCGAAGTCAGGACAATTAAGTGTTATGAACGGCCTAACAAGAACAAAAGGGTTTTCACTGACAGAGATCCTGATATCGATAGGAATCCTCGCGGTGGGCATTCTTCTCGTGGCCGGCGTGTTTCCGGTGGCGCTTCATTTTGCCACGGAAACCACCGAGCGGACGATTGCCACGGCGGTGGCCGACGAGGCGTTCGCAAAGATACAATTGTACGCCTTGGGGGCGAAAGCATTAGGCGGCTCGCAGGATGATCCAAATAACGTGGGCATTAAATTATCCAGGTTAGAAACTGCCGTTAAATTAGCTCAAGAATCTGATAATATGGCTTTTGGAGCGGTAAAATTCCAGCCAAAAATTGATGAGTTAAGACAGACGCTGCCTTCTTTGCCGAGGCAGCTTGATAAGTTTGCGGCGGAGCTTACGTATCCTTCAGCGGATGTGATTGTAACCAAATCATTTTACGACGACAATAAGCAGAATCTGAGTGATGATGTTCTTGTCCTTGAGGAGCAGGAATACTGCTGGTCGGCATTATTGAGACTTATGCCCGCAAAAGGCAATACAGAACCCTCTTTACCCGAAGACCGTCTTGTTCAGGTGACCGTCTTCGTATGCAGACGGGCGGGAAGGAATGTTTTCTACTATGAATCCAACTGGAGGGGAGAAGTAGACTGGGAGAATCCGGACCCTTCCCAGAGAAGATCTATCTGGCCGCAGCCTGTTCGAATAGAGATGCAGCGCGTTACCGGCGTGGACAATGAGCTTCAGTTCGTACATCACGGCGTGGGAGAAACACGGGATGACAGGTCTCTTATCAATGACGGCTATTTTATCGTCGATGACGAGACGGGCAAAATATACAAAGTGATGGAGCGGTATCCAAACATGGACTGGGTCATACGGCTGGACCGTGACTGGCAGGGCGGTCTGGAAGCGAATGTATGGGTCATCCCTCCGCCGATGGACGGCGGGGCGAGCCCCTGTATCGGGGTCTTTCAACGGATTATGCGGTTTTAACGGTCGAGATATGTATAACAAAAAAGAACAAAACGGCTTTACCTTAATCGAGCTGGTCGTGTCCATCGCCCTGCTGGGTGTGATTGTGGCATCGAGCGGTATGATTTTCAAAATAAGCATCGAAACGCACCGGATGGCGATGGCAAATGCCGAGATTATGCAGAAGTTCCGGGCGATATCCATGCAGCTCGACACCGATTTCCAGGATATGCAGACGGATGCTCCGCTGATGCTCTGGTTCCAGACCGACCCCAACGGCGGCCGATATGACAAGATGATGTTCTTTACCACGGGCGATTACCAGTCCACACAGAGGTATCATACCCAAGGGACAAGTGAAGAATTGCCTCTGGATTATCAAGAAGAAGTGGATTACCAGGATTCAAAAAATGTAAGGGGCAATACAGCGCGGGTATATTACGGCCTGGCGAATTTGAGAAAAGATTCTGGTCTTATGGGTGTTATGATGCCGTGGGACCCGAAACAGGATACCCGTAAACGGGTGTTAACCCGGCGAACGAATATATTGACTGCCGATCCGAGTATTGTCGATTGGCACAAAGAGGATTTGAGTGATTTTGATGACACTCTTGAACAACTGGCGATGAATGACCGCTATGAACACGATCGATTGTCATTGACCGAATGGAAGAATATCGAGGCCGATGAATACGAAGACAGCGAACTCCTGGATATCAGTTTTGGTCTGGAACCTACCTATGATCAATATAGCTGGATAGACCTTAGAGAAAACTATCAAACCTATACGCTTCATAACCTGATGTGCGAGGGCGTCGGCAGCTTTGCGATTCAATGGGCTTATTGGGACGACAGCACGTCGTCTGAGGAGCGCATTCGCTGGTTCCCGATACACGACCTGGACGGGTTGACCATTGACAACACGGATTCTCATTTCAAGTTGAACGATGTAAGCGGTTACCCCTTAAACGACAGGTTTGGAGTGATATTTAAAGTTACCGGTCAAGGAACTGATATATTGAAAGACGATGACGACTTGTGGAAAAAAATAGATGGTCTGGAATACAAACAAACCGGCGATAACAACTTTAACGATGGTTTCTATCCCAGGGCCTTAAAGTTCACGATGACGATTTACGATTCGAAGAATATTATCAAGGGCGGCCGGACGTTCACGAAAATCATTTACCTTGGTATTTAGGAATTTCGATTTTCGAATTCCGATTGATAAGATGAAAGCTAACGACCTAAAAGATAGAACTAAAAAATTCGGGCTTAGGATTATTAAAATGGTTGAAAAACTTCCAAGGTCCCAGGTTTGTTATGTAATAGGCAACCAATTATTAAGGTGCTCGACATCGGTTGGTTCGAATTACAGGGCTGCGTGCAAGGGCAAATCAAAGGCTGATTTTATTTACAAATTGGGCATCGCTGAAGAGGAAGCGGATGAGTCAATCTATTGGCTGGAATTGCTTATAGAAGCGGGAGTTAAAAAAACAGGAGATGTTAACGATTTAATCAAAGAGGCAGGTGAGATAACGGCAATTTTAGCGGCTTCACGCAAGACTGCGAAAAAAAATAAAATTGAAAATTGAAAATCGTAAATTGGAAATCAAATTTGAAAGTGAGTTTCAATATGAAATTTCCTAAATTAAAAAATAATTTGTTGGGTTCGGCGTTGATATTGACCATTGTGCTGACGTCGCTGCTGGCCATTGTAGGGGCGCTGTTTATCCTCGGCTCGCAGGTGGACCGGATTTCCAGCAATTCCGTCATGGCCGGTCAGGATTTAAACTCGGCCGTACGGACCATCCTCGCCGGGCTTTCGCAGGAACTCGTTATGGATGTGCCGGGTGTTAAGGCGAGTGAGGAGTACTATGATTATCCGGGCGACAATGACGAGTGGCTGGCTGCCCTCGAACCGTATGATGCTGATAATGATCCGGGAAATTACGATATGAGATGGTCTCATATAAGCGATGTGACAGGGTATTTACGTGACACTGACCGAAACTATGGAACGGAAGATATTCAGGTTGTCTATGTTCCCGAGTATCCTGATATTGTTTTGGACCAGCAGGGTGAATTGATAGATCAACCTGCTGATGCGGATGGTGACGGCGTGTCGGATGCGAAATGGATAGAGCTTGAGGATGTCCGGAGCAGCGCAGGGGAACCTGTTTACGCCGCTGTGAGAGTTATCGATAACGGCGGAATGCTCAATGTCAATACGGGTTGGAAATTTAATCCGAATGATAGCCAGCTAAACAGGATAGACGGAAGCAGACAAATACAAATCAATATGGCTGCGCTTTCAGAAAGAGGCTCTAATGGCACATTGAGTACAGCTGCGGACAGGCTGCATGATATTCGTAAGGGTGACTCGACAGCGGATATTGATAGATATGAAACCGAGATTATATGGGATTATAATGACCATAAAAGACCATATACGCCATTTGATATTAGTGATGAGCTGGAATTGAGGAATCGCTTTATATTGAATAATCAACAAATGAAGACGCGAATTGAAGATACTTCTAGCATCGCTCAGGGGGGACTTGGGTTCTGGACGAAAGCCTATAACTGGGGTCTGAATGTTCCTCGTAATAATGAACAGGTCAGTGAGCCGAATGAGTGGTTTTGGCGAGTAAATAGAAGTGCACCGGGTTCTGAAGGTGAAGATGATGTGTATGACTATCGACATATTTCAACGTTTCATAATGTCGACCGGATTATTAACCCTCTGGGTGAGAGACAAATCAATCTGAAGAATTTTGCTTTCTTGAACAACTGGACTTCTGATGGTCTTAGAATATGGTTTTCAGACACATTTTTACCCCGGGTACTCAGTGACGACACTGATGGAGTTTATACTGCTTATGAGCTTGCGCAAATCCTGGTGAATATCAAGGACTATGCGGATAACGATTCATACGTTTCGATGATTGATTACGGGGGGCAAAGACGCTACGGCTTTGAGGACCCGGTGATATATATAAACGAGGTGCTGCTTGCGATACAGGATGTCAGTGAATATACGTCGGGCGGCGGTCCGGGTCTGGATCCGGAATTTGTGTATAATCCGTCTCTGGCGATTGAGTTTTTCAGACCATTTCCCGAAGAGGGGATTATCCATAACCAGCAGTGGCGCATCAAAATTGAAGATGCCAGATATTATATTGATCCGCAGGTTTTCGAGGAGCGAGGCGGGATGTATTACGTAATGCTCTTTGAGCACTCCGATGAAGAGAATCGGTTTCTTCAGGATTTTGTCGAGTACAGTGACACTCCGCCGGACGGGGCACTGAATGTGGACCCGAGAGTTGTTATAAACTGGCCGGCCGGAGGTTTTTCTGATGAGGAATATAAAATATACTTCGGAGAGGATAAAACAGCGGTTGAGAATGGAGATGCTTCGGTCGAGTACGATCCAACAAATCCTTTAAAAAGAGAATTTGATCCGCAAAGCTCGGGGGGAAATGATGAACTGGATACGAATACTGCATACTACTGGCGGCTGGATTATGTCGATTCATCCGGAACCGTTTTGCAGCAGGGGCAGGTGATGGAGTTTACAACTTGGGACACACAGCCGGTAGACTTTGAGGGGGATATTTCAGAAATCGGCGGTGTGGACAGGCTTCGTAATATGGATATTGTGCTGGAGCGCAAAGTCGCTGGGGTACCAGGTGATGGATGGATTGTTGTTGACAGGATAGATGAAGACTTTTCTCAATTTATCTATGAGTTTGAAAGCCCGCCGGGTCCGATAGACTCTGAAACTATTTTACAGAGCTATCAGCGATACCGTACTGCAAATGTTGATGTTGACGAGGGGCACAGGGTCAATCATCTGGAAATCAAGCGTATAGGGCTTCAGAATCCAAAGAGTTCGACGCTGGGTTACAGGAACGAAGGCGGAGGAACCCCGGAAACCGGAAGCGATCTTACGCCTGTCCAGGCCCGGCACTGGCATTATAAAAACGAGAATCAGAGGGTGGGTTTGAATAATGTGGGTGAAATTGGCAATGTCTTCTTTAAAAGCGCCTATCCCGACGATGACGTTCCTGTTCTTGAATGGATTGATAAGGATGATACTGAACTGAGCTGCAGGATTAACTTAGCTGACCCTGATGTTCAAAAGCTGTTCAGTTATTTTACGATGATGACACCGCCCGAGCCGAACGAAAACAGGCTCAAAGGACGGATTAATATTAACACCGCCCCGTGGTATGTGATTGCCCAGCTTCCATGGATTTCGGAAAGGGAAGGCGGCAGCGGCTTGACAAGTACGAATAAGTATGATTTGGCAAAAGCTATCGTGGCATATCGTGACAAGCTGACACAGCCGGTCGATTATTCGGGTGAATTTGGACGCTGGAACCAAATAGGAAGCATAATAGGGCCTGAACTTCCCTTTCTAAACCAGGGGGACATTCGAGAGGAAAAAGGATTTGCAAGTATCGGTGAATTGGCATTGGTTGTGAATACGGATCCTCTTCCTCCTCCTCTTGAGTATACAACAAGTATTCGCTATTATGCTACATCGATGAAATCAGACGACCAGCGGGGATTTCCGGACATTACAACCGATGGTCGAAGCAATACCGATGGCGTTGCCAACGATTTTGAAGAGCGCAATTTAATTTTCTACAGGATAAGTGATTTGGCGACCGTGCGCAGCGATGTATTCACGGCGTATATCCTCGTACGGATAGGGACTCAGGGACCGCAGAAACGATACATTGCAATCCTTGACAGGAGCAATGTTCAAAGTGCATCCGACAAGGTCAAAATCGTTGCGCTGCACAGCGTGCCCGACCCGAGATAGATTGATTTTATTTTCTGTCGAGCGTTTTTGCTTGACAAGCTTTTTGAAATATGATAAAGTGATATTTAGTTTGGGGTGAAGAAAACTCGTCAAGAGGGTGTACAATGTTTACACCTCGTAAGGCTCTTTTCGCTAAATATCTGAGGTTTGCCTTAAGGAAGACAGATACGATTTTTCCTAAGGACAGACAAGGGTGTTGGATAATGCGCGTGTTTCTGCGATATGCGTAAAGGTTATCGTGTACGGGATTACAGAGCAGCGGGGGCTGACTCTGTAAACGCGGGAACTCGGGCGGCGAAGAAAACTCAGTAAAGGAGAAGAAAACTCATGTGGAGATGGTGGTCGAAAGGCAGTTTCGTCATTTCATTGTGCTTTCTATTCCTTTGTGCCGTCCCTGTTGATGTCTGTGAAGCGACATTGACGGATACCGGCACACAGGATTGGAATGTGCGGGTCGGTATCGGCGATTCGTTAACGGGATTCGCGTTTTATATTGTCTCGCAGGAAGTCGAACCCCTTGTTCCCGACAATCTGGAGTTTACCTATGTACAGTGGGAGGACGACGATCCGGGAGCCCTGGGTTTTGACGGCGACCCGGGGGACATCGCTGATTGGGAGTGGACCATAGAAGACAAACAGGTGTTCTTTGCCGGCACGGGATTTACCAACGATAGCACCAGTGCTGTGGTGTTTAGATTTCGGTTGGAATTTATCTGGGATTTGCCGATAGAGGAGAAACCTGTTTATATGGACCAGGCACTTTACAACGGCGGGCAGGGTTCAAACCCGTTTGTTGAGGAATCATGGCGGGGCACACCCGGCGAAGAAGATTGGCAGGAAGATGATCCTTATGAGCCGGGACGCCCGAATCCCGCACCGGAGCCGATGACAGTTCTCTTGCTTGGCTTGGGAGGTTTATTTTTAGTCGGAACCCGAAGAAGATAAATATCTTTTCATTAAGCCTTTAACATTTCCGTTAACTGCGGATGCACCTTCTGGTTCGCCACCAGAACATCGAATTTTCCCCCCTCATAGTTATTCAAATCCACGGGAAACAGACTATCCCCTTTCCAGTTCGTTGCCAGTGCCCCGGCTCGTTGTGCAATCAGGGTCCCGGCAGCCATATCCCATAATTTCGTCCCCGTGTTTATATTCGCGATAAGAGAGCCGTTCGCCACATACGCCATTTGCAGAGCGGCCGAGCCGAGATTGCGGTACATCGTCCGTTTGATGATTTCCTGTGCCCACTCCGGGACGTGTTCTTTGAACAGACTGTCGAGCCCGATGCTGGTTAAATCGCTCAGGTCATCTTCGCTTGCGTTGATTCTTCGTGAGTTAAGCTGGGCATCACCGCCTTCGAAAGCGGTAAACATCGATTCCAGCGCCGGTGCGAAAATAACACCCACAATCGGCTTGCCTTCCGACATCACGCCGATTGAAATACTAAACAGCGGCAGCTTATGAGCGAAATTATTGGTTCCGTCAATCGGGTCGATGACCCACCAGATATCATCAGTGCCGCGGGGCGTTTGTTTGAATATTCCGCCGTCTCCGCCTTCCTCGGCGATGAACCCGTGATCGGGATATGTTTCCTTGATTCTGTCGATGATAATCGTCTGACACTTGGTGTCGGCCTCGGTTACAAGCTCTTCGCTGTTCTTGAAGGTGGCTTTGGTATAGTCCATTTCCTCCATGGCTTTCTGGCCCGCCAGACGGGCGGCCACAATGGCGGTTTCAAGTATTCTGCTGATTTGACCGTGGTCTATCGTCATAGTTTAACTCCCTTTAAGAGACCTTGACAGAAATTACATCTTGACCTATTTTAATCGAAATGAAGCAAACACACAATCACGTAAAAAAGAAAATCACTCTTCGAGCGACCGGTGAGCAGCGGCTTATCGCCGCGATTATCTTTTTATGGATTACGGGCGGATTTATTTTTTTATGGCTTATGTCAAAAGATATCATTAATGTCGGCCTGTTATTCGGAGTATGCGGTTTTAAGCAAAAATACGGACTTCCCTGTCCGACATGCGGGATGACGACGAGCGCTATGGCTTTTGTTCAGGGGCGCATTGGACTGGCTTTTTATATTCAGCCTGCAGGTGCTTTTTTCTGCTGCCTGTTGGTCATTTCGGCATTTTTCGCTTTTCTCACGGCCGTCTTTGGCATATACTTCAGATTTTTGAAGGTTTTTTTCGAAAAGATAAAACTGCGATACGTCATAATTGCCTTTCTGATTGTCGTTGCCGCCGGCTGGATGGTAACCTTAAGCAGAGCATTGGCTTTGAATATGAGGTAGCGGATATGCAAATGAAAACAGACTGGGCGCTGCAGCAGTGTATACTTTCCATGGTTTGTATGGCATTGTGTTTCTTTCAAAGCGGTTGCGGCTTGTTCACTACAATGGGCACACCCACACGATACGAAGAACGAATTCCTGCAGAATATAAGCTGTCGGACTTGGAAAACGAAAAAATGCTGGTTCTTGTCAATCAGCACTATTGGCTTGATGCTAACGTCAATCTGCGAGTGGCGATGACGGAGGCTCTCTATGAACAGCTGATAAAAAATGTCGACCTGACACCGGACAGACTTATTGGATATAATAAGCTGTCGAAATACCGGTCACAAAAACCCGATTTTTCTTTATTGAAGGCCGATGATGTGGGCAGGGCATTAGAGGCCGATGTAGTGCTCTTTGTGAATATTGGTCAAGCCAGGCTGGAAAATGTGCCGGATACGGATATTTACAGCGGTTTTCTGAGTGCCCGGGCGTCTCTGGTGGATGTTTCTTCCGGCGCTGTCTTGTGGCCCGAACAATCAAAACCAAAGAGTATTAAAGTAGGTTTTGAAGTGGAGGAAAAAGGCCTCAATGCTTCAACCTCTCGATTATCAAGGTCAGCAGCCCATTGTATTGTCCGGTATTTATACGATTGTAAGACGGCTTATTTTAAAACCGCAGATGATAGAAGTGCTCCGCAGTGGGAGTACTGGAAATGAACTTTAACTGGAGGTGATTAATGATTAAGGTTTTGATTACAGACAAGCTGGCACAGGAAGGGATTGACCTGTTGAATTCAAAACAGGGCGTGGAAGCGGTCGTAAAAACGGGAATCAGCGAAGATGAACTGGCGGATATCATAGGCCGGTACGACGGATTAATCGTTCGAAGCGGAACCAAGGTAACATCGAAAGTTTTAGCCAACCCCGGCAAACTCAAAGGGATTGCGAGGGCGGGTGTCGGAGTCGACAATATTGATATTCCCGAAGCGACGCGCAAGGGCATCATTGTCATGAACACGCCGGGCGGAAATACACTCAGTGCCGCCGAGCACACCTTGGCGCTGATGCTTGCCATGAGCCGTAATATCGTCCCTGCATGTGACAGTTTAAAGACGGGTGCCTGGGACCGAAAGAAATATATGGGTAATCAGCTTAATAACAAGGTTCTGGGTTTAATCGGTCTCGGAAGGATAGGCATGGCTGTGGCAAAGATGGCCCAGGGTTTCAATATGAAGATTCTGGGTTATGACCCGCTGGCGGCGCCTCCGGATGCCGAGAAACTGGGAATAGAAGTAACCGAGGACATCGAAAAAATATTTAAGGAATCTGATTATATTAGCGTCCATGTTCCCAGAAACGAGCAGACGCTGAATATGATAGATACCGAACAAATCGAAATGATGAAACCGAACGTTCGTTTGGTGAATTGTGCCCGCGGCGGCATCATTAATGAAGATGCCGTATATAAAGCCCTTGCGGAAAACCGAATAGCCGGAGCAGCACTGGATGTCTTTCCAAAGGAACCGCCTGAAAATACGAAGTTCACCGACTTTAACAATTGTGTGGTGACGCCCCATCTCGGTGCCAGTACCGAAGAAGCACAAATTGGGGTTGCTGTGGAGGCGGCCGAGATACTGGTTGACGCCATAAAGGGCGGACCGGTCCGCAATGCGCTGAATGCTCCTTCGGTTTCCGGTGCCATGCCTGCGATTGTGAGTCAATACTGTGAGCTTTCCCGCAGGATTGGCCGGCTTATCAGTACGATTGGGCCGGGTCAAATCAAAAAAGTCTCCGTACAGTATCGCGGTGCTATTGCCGAACAGGATGTGGGTTTGGTGACACTGAATTTTGCAATGGGATTACTGCAAAAGCATTTTGATTTTCCGTTAAATATGGTGAATATGCCTGTGATGGCAAAGGAGCGGGGAATCAGCATCGACGAAACCAAAAATCCGGAGGCTCAGGATGTATCGTCAAGCTTCAGGGCCGAGGTTGCGACCGACAAGGTTACCCGAACCGTAACGGGGACCGTATTTGGCAGCTCCTTGCTGCGGATTATCGAAATAGATGGTTTTAAAATTGAATTTACACCCGAAGGTACGGCACTGGTTATATTCAATGATGACAAGCCCGGCGTGATTGGTGCTGTGGGAACTGTCTGCGGAAAGCATAATATTAATATTAGTACGATGGGAGTAGGCGATAAACCTGAAGAAGGAAAAGCGGTTCTGGCGGTCAGTCTCGACAAGCAACCTGAAGCAGCAGTGGTTGAATCAATCGGGAAGCTGGACTTTGTCAATGAATTGTATCTTTGCAGTCTTGAATGAAATGAATATAGAAGGCGATACACGTTTTTTTCGTGTGATGGTATACCGGCTTTACATTTAGGGAGTTGTTTCTATGGCTGCAGGGAAGCGCCGTTCTCCGCATCAATTGGAATTTTTATTCAGAGATGGTAACGTGGCAAGAAAAAAAGCCAAAAAGAGCGTGAAAAAATCAGGCAAGAGAACGTCTAAGTCAAAAAAACAAAATAAGCGAAAAGTAAAGAAAAAAACGACTCCAGCCAAAAAGTCGGCTAAGAAAACATCCAAAAGAAAAAAGCGAAGAGAAAAAACTACCCGCGTCAAAACCAAATCCAAGGGAGAAGCGGCCGCTACCGCTGAAACAATGGCGGCCAGACAGCGCACCATAAGCATCAGCGAGTTTTTTGCGAAGAACCGTCACTTGTTGGGTTTTGACAATCCACACAAGGCTCTGTTAACAGCGGTCAAGGAGGCCGTTGATAATTCGCTGGATGCTTGCGAAGAAGCCCACATTCTTCCCCGGTTGTTTATCCGGATAAAACCAATTGATAAGAATAGATTTGTTTTAACTGTCGCCGATAACGGCCCGGGGATTGTCAAGCAGCAGATACCGAATATCTTCGCCCGTTTGCTTTACGGCAGTAAGTTTCACAGCCTGAAGATGAGCCGAGGCCAGCAGGGGATAGGAATCTCGGCCGCTGGAATGTACGGCCTTTTAACGACCGGTAAGCCCGTGCAGATTGTCTCACGGACGAGCCCCAAGAAAAAAGCTCATCATTATCATGTACAGATTGACACAGCAAAGAACAGGCCCAAGGTTGTATTTGACGAGGAATGTGAGTTTGACCTCTCGACGGGCACCTCTGTCACGATAACGCTTGAGGGTAAATACCTTAGAGGCAAACAATCGGTTGATGAATACATCACCCAGACGGCCATGGCGAATCCGCACGCGGAAATCGTTTATGTGTCTCCCGAAGGAAGTACATTTGAGTATAAACGCCAAAGCAAAGAACGTCCCTTTGTTCCGAAGGAAATAAAGCCCCATCCGTATGGTGTCGAACTGGGATTGCTCTTCAAAATGGCTCAGGAAAGTTCATTCAAACAGGTATATGCGTTTTTGCACAATGAGTTTTCCAGGGTCAGTTCGAGACTGGCAACAGAAATTTGTAAAAAAGCGAAAGTTCGTAAGACCCTAAGAACCACAACGTTGACATTGAAACAGGCCGAAGCGCTGAAGGCGGCTATTGATGAGACTAAAATCCGCGCTCCCTCCACGGATTGTGTGGGACCTATTGGAGCAGAAAAATTAGAACAGGGACTAAAGCGTGTGGTGGATGCTGATTTTTATACCAGTTTTTCACGGAGTCCCTCTGTGTATCGTGGTAATCCCTTTTTGGTTGAAGCTGCGCTTGCTTATGGTTTCAAGAACGAGGACAATGGGAACGCCGATAAAGAATCCTTGATACGCCTGATACGGATAGCAAACCGGGTTCCTTTGCTTTACCAGCAGTCGGCCTGTGCAATATATAAGGCGGTTATGAGTATAAACTGGAGGAATTATTCATTAAGTCAGAGCCGGGGCGCTTTGCCAAGCGGACCGGTCGTCTTGATGGTTCATATCGGCTCGGTATGGGTACCCTTTACCTCCGAGAGTAAGGAAGCGATTGCGCATTATCCCGAAATTATCCGGGAAATACAGCTGGCTGTTCAGCAGTGCGGCCGGAAACTGGGTATTTATCTGCGAAGGAAAAAGCGCATCCAGCGGGAGATGGCCAGGCGAAGCTATATCGAAACGTATTTACCGTATATCGGCGAAGCTCTGGAAGAAATTCTATCGTTGAAGAAAACGCAGACAACGCGTGTTGTGAATAAACTTGAGAAGATACTGGAACGTACAAGAAAGCTTTAGAGGTTTTTGTGAGCGGAGAACTGATTATCAGCATAAGCGGCTTAAGAGGAATTGTAGGAGAGAATTTTGATGAATCCATAGCTCAATCCTATAGCCGCGCTTTTGGGACTTTTCTGCTGCAAGATGTTGGAGGAAAGCAAAAGCTTACGGTTTGTATGGGCAGAGACTCCCGAACAAGCGGACCAAAGATTAGCAGGGCGGTCATGGAGGGGTTGTGTGATGTCGGTATCGATGTTATCGATTTGGGAATAGTGAGTACGCCCGGTGTTGGGGTGATGGTAAGAGAGCTTGAATGTGAGGGCGGGATAATTATTACGGCTTCACATAATCCGGCTGAATATAACGGGATAAAGGTGCTTTTAGACGGCGGGATGGCACCGCCGATGGAAAAGGCACAGGCCATTAAAGAGACTTTTTTAAAAAAGAAATTTTCAGTTGTTGTATCTGAACAGCGGGGCAGGATAAACAGAAATGACCGGGCCTGTGAGATTCATATACAGAAAGTCTTGGAGATTGTTGACGCAGAGGTAATACGGGAGAAAAAGTTCAGGGTAGTTATTGACAGTGTCCATGGAGCGGGGGGGCGAGAGGGCAGTGAACTGCTCAAAGCGCTCGGATGCGATGGGATTGAAATGTATAATGAGCCCACGGGATTATTTCCTCATAGTCCGGAACCGACCGCCGATAGTCTCGGAGAACTGTGCGAAAAAGTCATCGAGCACAAAGCCGACATAGGTTTTGCACAGGACACAGATGCCGACCGGATTGCTGTAGTGGATGAGACCGGTCGATACATAGGAGAAGATTATACGCTTGCGCTGGCGGCGAAATTCATCCTGAGTAAGCGAAAGGGCAAAGCGGCGACAACTCTTTCAACATCGAGAATGATTCAGGATGTTGTTGAGCAGGCCGGAGGTGAATTGATATACACAGCTGTCGGGGAAGCCAATGTCGTCGATGCGATGATAAAGAATCAATGCGTCATCGGCGGTGAGGGAAACGGGGGTGTCATTGACTTACGGGTTTGCCCGATTCGCAACAGTCTCGTAGGGATGGCTTTTATTCTGCAGCTGATGGCTGAGAGCGGAAAAACCATCAGCCGGCTTGCCGATGGAATCAAGAGCTATGTGATGAAAAAAGATAAATTCGAAGCTGATGAAAATCAGGCAAACAGGATACTGCTGGCGGCAAAGGAAGGTTTTCCTGAAGCAAGACTTAACACGATTGACGGTTACCGTTTTGATTTCGAGGACGGGTGGCTTCACTTGCGAACAAGCAATACTGAGCCGATTATGAGGGTTATTGTCGAAGCGGAAAATGAATCAAAAGCGCAGTATTATCTTGATGCCGTTTTAGAAATTCGTGAGCGAATCAAAAACTAAGTGCTTTTATGGAAAATAAAAGCGACATTATAATCACAAAGAAGATACGCAGGGTTACGTTCTATTCGATTGTTTCGAATGTGTTGCTGTTTGTAGTGAAGCTGTTGATAGGTGTATTTGCGGGTTCGATTGCACTCATTACGGACGGGATTCATTCACTGTCGGATTTGACGACTGATTTTGCGGTGCTGGTAGGACACCGTTTAGGCTCTAAGGAGCCTGATGAGTCTCATCCTTACGGTCATGGTCGTCTTGAGACATTTTCTGCTGCCTTTATAGCCGTTGTTCTAACCATGGTAGGGTGTGGGGCCATTTATTATGCCGCTGTACAGATAGCAAAAGAAAAAGTCAGTGAATACAGCAACGCCGTTATAATGGCAGCAGTTATTTCTATTATTGTGAAGGAATGCATATTTTGGATAACCAGAAAGGCGGCAATCGAATCTCACAGTTCCGCCCTCTATGCAAATGCCTGGCATCACCGGTCGGATTCGGCCAGCTCCCTGGCGGTTGTTATTGGTTTTATATCGTTGAAGATTGGTTTCAGATATGGTGACCAGATTGCGGCTATAATAGTTGGATTGATGATTATTTATGTCTCAGCCAAAATTATCAGTCGATGTCTGAGCGAGTTTGCTGAAAGCTCGGTCGATAAAAAGACCACCGAGCAAATCAAGCAGATTATTAATGCCAATCCTTCCATTCGCAGTTGGCATAAATTGAGAACCCGTACCGTAGGGCGGGAGATTTTTCTTGACCTGCATATTCTTGTTGATGCTGCCTTGAATATCACCGCCGCGCATGAGATTTCCGAAAAACTGGAAAAGAGCCTGCGAGAGAATATACCCCGTCCCATCAACATTGTAATTCATATAGAGCCCGATGTCGACGGTATGAGAAAATAAGGGCACGTTAAAAAAGGAAAGCGGGAACGTTTATTTATACGGCTTGAATCGTTTCCAGGCTTAATACTATGCGGTTTCGGCCGCTTTTTTTAGCTTCATAAAGCGCCCCGTCGGCCCTGCTGAGAAGGTTTTCCGGGGTATCCGGAGGCAAACAGTTGGTCCATTGGGCGAGACCGCAGCTCACCGTTAGATTTTTAACCCCTTGAATGACGATGCCTTCGATTCTCTTGCGAAGGCGCTCGAGAAGAACATGTGCCTCTTGGAGTTTTGTTTCCGGAATAAGAATGACAAATTCGTCACCGCCGTAACGCGTTATGACCACATCCGATTCTCTGATGTTTTCACGCATTACTTTGGCAACCTGTTGCAAAGCACTGTCTCCAACGGCATGCCCGGCTTTGTCGTTGATTTCTTTGAATTTATCGAGATCGATAATCCCTATGGAGAAAATTCGGTTGTATCGGGACGCCCGGGAACACTCTGCCTTTAATGCCTTCTCCAGAACCCGACGCGTTCCGACACCTGTAAGCGGATCAATCTCGCTCTCTCGTCGCGCCTGTTGGTAGTTCTGATACAGCCTGGCGTTTGTAAGGTTGATATTGAGAATTTCCTGGAGCAGCGAGGCCTTGTATAGCTGCAGGTCCTGCGATTTGACGGAAGTAGGCTGGAAGCGGCACATACAAAGAAATCCCTGTATATTAAAATGATTGTGCTTTTCGATTTTATCGTAGATGGTCAAGGGAATAAAAAGACTGGGGCTTTGACATTTGGCGGCGAGGCAATTGTGACACTCTGAACTTAAAAAGATCTGCCCCGTTTCGGACTGTCTCATTTTTTCAATGGAAAAAAGAATATCTTCTTGTATTGGACATCCTTTTCGGTATACGGCGGCGCTGCTGTTGTCCTTGGGCTTTAAACAGAGCACCGCATTTTGAGCTTCAAATGATTTAGGAACTTCATTGACCGCCAAATCAATGACATCATCGAAGTTTAGGTTTTTCAAACTCGTCGAAAGCAGCGCCAGCCTTTCAGCGGCCCCTTTTTTCGCCGTGTTCGTGTGGAGCTGATAGGCAATAAGGTCACGACTGGAAACCATGCTTATCGGGATACCGTTTTGAAGTATCGGCAGGTGACGAATTGAATGCTCAGCCATGAGGCGCTCCGCTTCGACGACAGAGGTTTCCAGCGTGCAGGAAATGGTATTGGGGGTCATAATATCTGATACACGTATAGCGGAAGCGGAGCTGTTGGTTGCCAGAATTTTCGTCAGCATATCTCGTTCAGTCAAAACACCTGCCAGCTTCCTGCCTGCGTCAACGACAACCAGACAGCCCACATTATTTTGACTCATCTTTTCGGCGGCGTCAGCCGCGGAATCATCGTTTCTGATAGTCAGCACGTTGCTGCTGTGCCTGATGACTTCCTCTATATCTTTAATCTTCGGTATCAAGATTTTTTCTCCTTGTCTTGATGGAGCGGTTTGTATTATGGGACAATTCTTTTTTCTCGTTAAAGAGCACTGCTTAAAATTACGTTAAAAACATCAGCGTCGCCACTGTGCTTTTCTTACCATCAACGGGGGCATTTGCTGGGGTTTGGCCTTCCTTCCGCTGGCGTGAACGCAGCTTCTTATATTCGGATACCACTTTATTTCAAATATTTTCACGTTGGAGGACAACCTGCTTTTTTTTATTTTTTTGAACATTATTGTCTTTTATCAGGAAAAACAGAAAGATTTAAAAACCCTCTTTCTATCGTCAAAATAAGGACATACATTTTTAGATTTAACAAAAAAAATGTTTTTTTAGCTCGCTCATCAACTTGATAAGCAGTTTATGTTATTCGGACTTAAACAGAAGGAAATGTGGTTCAGCGGTAAAAAGAATGAATTATCGTATATCCGACCAGCTTGCCGCATACATATTGATTTGAGTAATCTCTATACGGTTCATGAGCCATTGGTTAGTGGCCTGCTTTTGCAATTCGATTCGGGTCGTTACCAGCATTCCGGAGCCGTAGTATTGAGAAGCGTAACTGCTTGGTGAGAAGGAGATTTGTGAAACACAGACGATGCTGGCGTTTGGCGGTTCTATGGAAACGGCTGTGATTCGCGGAACAATTGTTTCAATGAGAGGCTCCGACAATATGCTTCTGCAGTGTCTCATCAGAGATTCTTTGGAACGATGAAAGGAGTCACTGTAATTATCTGAAATCACAGATTCGACCCGGTCCGGATTTTCATTCTCGACGGCGCTTGCACCGCTGTAAATCGCGGTTCTAATCATTTCCATATCGGATTTTACAAACGTATCAAGACCAACCCCTGTAACGGCGATAACGACGGGAACAATCCATAACCACCAGAGTGTTTTGTCCCCCCACGCCGCTCGTATAACAAGAACGGCCTCATAGAGTATAAGGATTAAAACAGCCGCAGGGATAACGAATTTGTTTTTGGGTGAAAAGGCGCCGTAGAAACGGTTCAGGGCAAGCACTAAAAGAAACAGAATAATCAGCAGGTTGGAAATCCACCAGTTTGTTTCACACTGTCGAATGATTTGTAAGACGAAGTAAAATATGATTGAAACGGCAATCAACGTCCACGGCTGTTCGAAAACATTGAGCATCTGTCACCTTTCAACGGGTTTGGTTATGTGAAAACATATTGTTGCCTTTATGATACTATACTTATCCGTAATGTGTTATGTTCATTCAGGACGGTAGAAAATAGTGTTTATTAAAGTCACCACTGAATTTGTTTCAGGCGTTCGGTTCGTTGATGGTTCGTCATATCCGACGCCAGGGCCGTTATGGTAATATACCCCTCTTCCAGCGCAGCAATATCAGTAGGCGATTCTTCTGTCAGCTTAGGATGCCCGGCAAGCTGAAAAACAGTCTGACCGTCTTCGTTTTTCTGCGGAATGAAATATTCATAAAAGTCTTTACAGGACTGCGGCACAATCCGGACGCCTTTGGGTTCACCCCTGGATAAGGGCGGAATATTGATGTTTATCACGTCACCGCATTGAACGGGCGTCAGCCGGTCGAGGACCCTGATGCAGAGCTGAGCGGCTTTTTCATAATCCATATCTTCTTCATTGGCTAAACTCATGGCGACCGCCGGAATATTCAAAAAGGCTCCCTCCATCGCGGCGGCGACGGTTCCCGAGTAATAGATATTTACCCCTGCGTTGGAGCCGTTATTGATGCCTGAGACAAGAAGGTCGACAGGTTCTTCCAGAAGCTGCATACAGGCCAATTTCACACAATCCGCAGGGGAGCCCTGAACACTATAGCCTGTAAACAGGCCGTTGATATCCACCTTGGTGCAAACCAGGGGCTTGGAATAGGTAATACTGTGACTGGCGCCCGAGCGGCTTTGAGAGGGGGCTGCTACGATGACATCACCCATTTTATCGAGCTCCTTATAAATAGCCGTCAAGCCCAGCGCAAAAATACCGTCATCATTTGTTAATAATATACGCATCTGTGGCTTACTTTCATATCCGAAGATTTTGATTATGCAAACTATCTCAATTGACAGATACAACAATGACTATATAATAACATATTATGGAACAATATACACACGATAAGAAATTTCCGGTCCTTTCAAGGGATGAAGTCCGCAGTTTTGATTCCTGGGCAATCAATGAGCTTGGAATATCCGGTGTTGTCTTGATGGAAAATGCCGGCAGAAGCTGCGCCGAACGAATCAAAGAAAAGCTTGCACGGGAAACCGAGCCCCGAGTGTGCATTTTTTGCGGCAAAGGAAATAATGGCGGAGATGGGTACGTGACTGCCCGGCACCTGGTTAACAGCGGTTTTAACGTCAAAGTCGTTCTCTGCGGCCGACGCCAGGACGTCAGCGGTGACGCGAAGATAAATTTGGATATTCTTGAAAAGATGCATATACCCGTAGAAGAGTTGGATTTGAAAACTTGTGATATACCTTCAACGGTTGAGTCCTTAACTTCCCGGTGTAATATGATTGTAGATGCTTTATTTGGAACAGGTTTAAACGGTGAACTTAGACAGCCTTATAAACAATTCATAGAAACGATTAATTCCCGGCAAATACCCATCGTAGCCGTGGATATACCCTCCGGGATAGACTGTGATACGGGCGAGCCTCTCGGAACCGCCATAAAAGCTCAAGAGACTGTTACGTTTGGAGCGATGAAAAAAGGATTTGTCTCGAATAAGCAAGCACTTCAGTATACAGGACGGATTTATATCGCCTCTATCGGAGTCGAGCCGCCGCAAAGAGGTAATCTGCCTGACTAAAAAGCTCCCGGTTTGTCTGCCAGGGACTGGTAACCTGTGAAATAAAGAAATCGCTCAGTATTAAAGATGGGGATAGAGTAATTCTGTGCCTGTTGTTGTACGTGTAAGTAGCGTTCGCGTCTCTGTATGGCTGCCTCGTAACGGTCTTGCGCAAGGGGATCGACGCCTATTTCTTCAAAGGTTGGCTTTTCAGGTACGAGGGGTTCTTTGCCCAGAACCACATAATCTGTTTCAACACCGACGTTGTTCATAACCGAACCGCCCCATTTATTGATCAGAGCCATAATTTTTTCAGGGCCGTCTATATCGACAAATGTATCGTTATCAAGGTCAAAATCACCGGCTATTACAAAAACATTTGCCTTGTCACTGTCCCAAATAAGGTTGATAATAATATCATTAAGAATAATGGGATTTTTGATATCGTCTTCGATAATTCGGGCGGAGGAAATGGTGTCCCCGACGTTATACACTTCAATCTGGGCTTTGCCCTTGCCGTCTTTGGGGATGGGGGCATGTTTATCATAAACTGAAAACGTAAGTCCCTGATAAACGCGGTCGTTGGAGCCGATATTAATATGAACGATTTTGGATTGGTCATCAATCAGCAAAATTTCACCGTCGGGCTCATAAGCGGCTATGGAGGTCTCGGGAGGAGGTGCGATATCCTCCAATTGTTCTTGGGCGGCTGATAGTCGTTCTTGAGCAAGCTGATATTCAGCTTCGACTTTCATTAATTGCTGGTTCAGATTCTTGTTTTGTGCTTGAAGTTCGTCTACTTTACTCATAAGAGTCTGGACCTGCTCGTCTGTGCTTTGCTCCATTAAGGCTCTCAGTTCTTCATAATTCGTTCGAATTTCCTCAATCTGCTGCTGATATTTTTCTTTCTCCGCCAGCAAAATCTGTTCTTTTTCGATACTGGCGGTGACGGTATCGTCATAAAGATTCTGAAGCTCATCAAGCGTTTGTTTCAGAGATTCCGAGGATTGTTTAATATTATCGAAGTTGTTTTGTAATGCTTGAATGGCCCAGATTAAGCCGGTAATGTTTGGATCGGTTACCTCTATATAATTTTGGGATATTAATTCATTCATAGCGGTGTTGATTTTATTATTGGCTTCTGCCACTTTGGCCTCTGCGGACCGCTGCTCTGGCGCGCCACCCAAAATCGAATATACCATCTCATCGAGATAGCTGACCATCCTGCCGAGATAGGTCTCCGTTCTTTCTTTACTACCGATGATTTGACCTCTGTTTAACCATTCGTTGTTTGTGGCCAATTCCTGGTTTTTTTCAAGTAGAGAAGCGGCTTCCTGATTTAATTTGTCGGCACGGACATAAAATACTACGGCCGCAACAACAGCAAATAAGAAAAGGACGAAGAAAACAATCATCGCATACATCATAGTATTAGCTGGCTGTCTTTTGCCTGCTGGCATGTTAAAACTCCTTGAAAACAGTTAAAATAGCTAAAAAAGAAAACAAACCCACTTAGAACCTATATTATCGCCTGAAATGCCTGATAAGTCAAGGAAAAAAGCGCTTAGGTACCGGCTTCAAAGCCTGATAAGAGCTATTAGTGCTCATTTATGAGTTATATTTAATGATTTATGTAAAATAATCAGATTATCTTAAAGCGTTTCTAATAGCAACGGCAGTTCATTAATATTTTTTATCACTTTATCGGGTTGTGATTGCGGGTCTTTTGAGATTTCTGTATGCACTCGTAACGGTCGTATCAATTGTATCGTTAGCATGCCGAGTTTATTGGGTGCAATGAAATCTTTTTTCAGATTATCGGCGATATAGGCCGTATGTTCTGCGGGAATATTAAGAACCGAAATTAGTTTTTCGAAACCTGCTGTTGAGGGTTTCCAGGCATCTCGTCCCAGTTCTTCCGTGTAGATAATACATTTGAAATAGTCTTCAATTCCTAATGCCTTGACCTTTAGTCTCTGGGCCGGTAAAAAGCCGTCGGTTAACATCGCCAGTGTATATTTTTTTTGCAGCGTATCGAGAATCTCTCTGCTTTCGGAAGGCAGGTGTATGTCGGGTTGATGAGTCCTGTAAACTTCAACCAGTTCTTTAATGAGTTGATTGTCAAAACTAATACCAAGTTCTTCGAGGCTTATATTGAATATTCTTGTGCGTTCACCCGATTTGAAGTGCTTCCGGAAGGATTCGAAAAAGGGTTGTGATTGTGAGTGCCCTGTTCTTTCGGTGAGATAGGCAGCCACTGCTCGAAAGCCGCTGCGGCAGTAGTCAATCTCATCGTAAAGGGTATCGTCCAAATCGAAAACAACCGCTTTAATCATAAGGATTCCTTTGCCGGCTATACATAGAACTTCTTTTAGTATATAATCTTACGAGGTAAGGCGTTGGATGTCGATATAAAATTTGCTTTTACAAATGACAAGACAGAGACTGCAAAAAATTCTTGCTTCATCGGGTGTCGCCTCACGAAGGAAATGTGAACAGCTTATTCGTGACGGTGCGGTCCGTGTCAACGATAAGGTGATGGATAATCTGCCGGCTTTCGCGGACCCGGATGAGGATATAATCACTGTCAACGGCCGAAAAATCAAACAGGCCCCGAAGGTTTATTTTCTGCTAAACAAACCGAAGGGTGTAGTGTGCACAAATTCCGACCCGCAAGCGAGAACAAAAGCGATTGATCTCGTTCTAGGCCGGCAGCGTGTCTTCTGTGCGGGCAGGCTTGATGTGGATTCAACCGGTCTGATTCTTGTGACAAATGACAGCGAACTGACAAACAAATTGACACATCCCAGATACGAGCTTTCCAAGACCTATGTTGTAACAGTCAACGGTAAAATCGAAGCAGGGCAGGTGGAGAAATTGAAACAAGGGATTTGGCTTGCTGAAGCCAAAACGAAACGCTCATCAGTCAGGGTGTTGAAACGTGGGCCGAATGAGTCCGTGCTGCAGCTTGTTATACGACAGGGATTGAACCGTCAGGTCAGGCGAATGCTTGCAAAGGTCGGACTTAAGCTAAAGTCGTTAAAACGAACAAAAATCGGAACCATTGATGTAAAAGGTATCGGTATTGGCAAATATAGACCTCTTAAAAAGTCCGAATTGGCGTATCTTAAACGCTTTGAAACATCCTGATAAGGAATCGAAGAACTCTGCAATTCGGAAAAAAAGTGGTTTTTTGGGCTGAAATTTATTTTTTAGGTAGATAGAAGGCTTTATTCTTGCATTTTTAAATTTAATTCTTATAGTAGTTGCTCTTTGGTATATGTAACCTTGGATAAAGTTCAGTCAATATAGGAGTATAGTAAATGTCCAGAGTATGTCATTTTACAGGAAAAAGAACGACAAGCGGCAATAAGATAAGCAGGCGCGGAAAGGCCAAATACCTCGGCGGTGTGGGTCGAAAAGTGACCGGCATCAGTAAGCGCAAGTTCAAACCCAATATTCAGAAAGTGCGGGCTGTAGTTGACGGCAAGGTGTGCAGAATTAAGGTTTCCGCGAAAGCGATACGTATGGGACTGGTGCAGAAACCCACTAAGCGGGACTATAAACCCGATAAATAACAAACCATTTCTACTATGAATTCCGGGTCAACAAAGTCGGCGAGGCGGGTATGAGCCTCGCTTTTATTTTTAGTGTTTTAGACTGAAATTAATATGGATCAAAAAAAAATCGACAGCAATCAGGTGGAGAAAATTGCGAAATTGTCTCGCTTGAAGCTCACCCCATCCGAAGTGGATGAATTTACCTCTCAACTCAGCGCTATCCTGGATTATGTTGAAAAAATGAACGAGCTGGACACCAGTAATGTCGAGCCGCTGGCGCATTGTCTGCCTGTTCATAATGTGTTTCGTTCCGATATGCCTGAAGCATCCCTCGGAACCCACACAGCACTTTCGAATGCCCCCCGGACAGATGGTGATTTCTTTAAAGTACCGAAAATATTGGATGAGGGAACCACGCCATAGTAAAAAATATGCGATATGCAAGAACTGACTGCAAAACAATTGAGGAATAAAATAGCTGCCGGGCATGTCTCCGGTGTCGATGCGACAACGGAAATCTTTAATCGAATTGAAAAGTTCGAACCTGCAGTCGGTGCCTATATAAGTACCTTTAAACAGAAGGCTCTGGAAGACGCAAAGGCGGTTGATGAAAAGATTGCGAAAGGCGAGGCATTAGGACAGTTGGCGGGCGTTCCGGTTGCGGTAAAAGATAATATGTGTACCACTTTCGGAGCCACAACCTGCGGCTCGAAAATTCTTCAAAACTTCCATTCTCCTTATAATGCGACAGCCGTCCGGAAGCTGCTCGATGCCGATGCGGTCATTATAGGAAAAACCAACATGGACGAATTCGCTATGGGTTCGAGCACCGAAACATCGGGCCTCCGGAAAACAGTTAATCCCTGGGATACGTCTCGCGTGCCGGGCGGCAGCAGCGGCGGTTCGGCAGCGGCCATGGCGGCTAAGATGTGTTTCGCGGCACTGGGCTCCGACACGGGCGGTTCTATCAGGCAGCCCGCCAGTTTCTGCAGCGTGGTGGGATTAAAGCCGACCTACGGAAGAGTCTCGCGTTTCGGCCTTGTTGCCTATGGCTCCAGTCTCGACCAGATTGGGCCGGTGACGAATAATGTTGAGGATGCAGCATTAATGATGAATGTCATATCAGGCTATGATAAAAGAGATAGCACCAGTGTCAATGAAACCGTGGCTCCTGTGTGCGATTATCTGGAGAAGTTAAATGAATCCATAAAGCCGCTAAAAATCAGCATTGTCCCGACGTTTAACGCCGGTGCCGATGAGCAGGTGCAAAAGGCCTTAAATGAAGCGCTGAAAGTATATGAGGGATTAGGAGCCGAACTCATCGAAATCGAAATGCCGCATATTGATTATGCCATCGCAGCGTATTATGTTATTGCCACAGCTGAGGCATCGAGCAACCTGGCACGTTATGACGGCGTTCATTACGGCCACCGTACCGAAAATCCCAAGGATTATATCGATGTCTATTCGCAGTCGAGAGAGGAAGGTTTCGGCAAGGAGGTCAAGCGCCGAATTATGCTTGGCACCTACGCGCTTTCCAGCGGTTATTACGACGCCTATTATTTAAAGGCCCTAAAGGTAAGGAATTTGATTCGCCAGGACTTCAGCAGGGCTTTCGAACAATGCGACTGTGTCATAATGCCGGTCTCACCGACAACAGCATTTAAAATAGGTGAGAAAATTTCGGACCCCCTGCAAATGTACCTGTCGGACATATATACAATCGCCGCCAACCTTGCGGGGATACCGGCCGTCAGTATACCCTGCGGATTTGATAATGAGAATCTGCCGATAGGACTCCAGATTCTAACGCCGCCTTTTACAGAAGATAAGCTGCTTCGGATAGCCCGGATGTATGAGTCGCAAAAAGATTGGAATATTAAAAAGCCGCCAATAGTTGATTCAAAATGAGTGATATTGAATATAAAGTGATTGTCGGGCTGGAAATTCATGTGCAGCTTTGCACGCAGAGCAAGATGTTCTGCGGTTGCGCGTTGAGTTTCGGTGAGCAGGCCAACAGCCGAGTCTGCCCCGTGTGTCTCGGCATGCCGGGCGTGCTCCCCGTGATGAACAAACAGGCCGTGGAGTACGCCGTGCTGGCGGGACTGGCTCTGAATTGTAAGATTGCTGAGTTTACCAAGTGGGACCGAAAGAGTTATTACTACCCCGACCTGCCGAAGAACTATCAGATAAGCCAGTACGATTTGCCGCTGGCCTCGAACGGATATATAGAAATACCGATTGAAGATGGACAAGCCAAACGAATCGGAATCATCAGGGCGCATCTCGAAGAGGATGCCGGCAAAAACCTGCATGCAACCGGCAATTTCTCACAGGTTGATTTGAATCGGACCGGCACGCCTCTCTTGGAAATCGTCACCGAGCCGGATATGAACAGCGCTGCCGAAGTCAGACTGCTGGCGGTCGAGCTGCAGCGAATGGTGCGATATCTCGGTGTCTCAGAGGCCGATATGCAAAAAGGTCACATGCGTTTCGAACCGAATGTCAACCTGGTAGTTACAAAGGACGGCAGGGAATACAAAACGCCCATCGTTGAGATTAAAAACCTCAACAGCTTTCGTGCCCTCGAACGAAGCGTGGATTTTGAAATCCAAAGACAGCTTGATGATTTTCTTGAAACCGGCAGGGTGATGGAATCTGGAAATAAATCGACCCGCGGCTGGGATGATGAACGCCAGATCACCGTCCTGCAGCGGGAAAAGGAAGAAGCTCACGATTACCGATACTTTCCGGACCCGGACCTGGTGCCGGTCGAGATAAAAGGGGATTGGTTAAAAGAGATTGAATCCAAACTCTGCGAACTGCCGCTGAAAAAACAGTTGCGGTACGTAACTGAATACGGCCTGAGCGATTATGATGCCGGCGTACTGACTGCCGAACGCTCAACCGCGGAGTTTTTCGAGCAGGTTGTAGCCGAGGGCGGTGACCCGAAACGGGCCTGTAATATTATTACCCAGGATTTAATGAAAGCCGCTAATGAAAAAGGATGCAGCGTAGCGGAATTAGGCGTATCGTTCAAGGGAGTCGCCGAACTGTGTAAAATGGTCGAAAGAGGTGACGTGAGCGCCACCGCTTCGACAACAATTGCTGAAATCATGGTCACCAAAGGCGGTGACCCTGAACAAATCGCCCGAGAACATAACCTTACACAAACAAGTGATGCCGGTGAATTAGAGGCCGTCGTTGACCAGGTCATCGCTGAAAATCCAAAGGCAGTTGAAGATGTTACCAGCGGCGGTAAAAAAAGCAAAAAGGCGCGCGGCTTTCTCTTGGGCCAGGTTATGCAAAAAACAAAAGGTCAGGCCAATCCCAGAATCGTTTCCGAAATCCTAAAAAGAAAGTTGGATTAAGATGATGAAGGTAGTAAAAAGTAAAGACGTTGAAAAACTGAAAGTCGAAATGGACGGTGCCAAAGACGTAGAGATCCGCTGGCTAATCTCAAAAGATGATGGGGCACCGAACTTTGCTATGCGGATGTTCGAAGTGCAGCCCGGCGGCTATACCCCTTTACATACACATCCCCACGAGCACGAGGTTTATATTCTCGAAGGAAAAGGTATCTTTGTCTGCGAAGGCACCGAATACGCATTCGGCCCTGAACATGCCATATTCGCGCCTCCGGCTAAAGAACATCAATTCAAAAACACCGGCGACTCCGTTCTGCGTTTCCTCTGCCTAATCCCCATAAATGCGTGATTTTTATGCATTTGATTTTTTTTGTATTTTGCTTTCGGTTCCGGTTAACAGCCTCTTAATATTTTCTCGATGACGAATAATTACCATTAGAGGTATCAAAGCCGAAAGGATTAAAAGTGGCCACAGATTCACAAGCTCCCAGTCATCTTGTATTCCGACGGCAACAATAAATACAATCGGAAAGGCGACCGATGCGGCCATCGAAGCCAGTGACACATACCGCCATATCATAAGGACCGCCGCCCATACTACAATCGCGATAAAGGCACAAATTGTAAAATACGGCCAGATTCCCAACGCCACTCCGAAGCTGGTGGCGACTCCCTTGCCGCCTTTGAACTTCAGGTAGACGGGAAAGATATGTCCGATGATGGCGGCGACGCCGACCGCCAGCCACAGAAAAAGCAAAATAATTTTCTCAGTCTGCGTTGAGGAAGACATCGTATGTGTCAGAGCCATGGCAGCGACTGTTGGCACTAAACCCTTAAGTACATCAAGAAGAAAACAGAAATAACCCCACTTTTTTCCCAATGCCCGCGTGACATTTGTGGCTCCGATATTGCCCGAACCGATGCTTCGAAGGTCAACGCGGTGCGCCCTGGCGATAACCAGTCCGAAGGGAATGGAGCCGATTAAATAAGCGGCTGCAATAAGAAACGCAAACAGGATGTACGTCATGATTTGCCCTTTCTGTCTAAAATCGTTTCGTAAAGCGATTCGAGTTGTTCGGCGGCCCTTCGAATATTGACCGCATCTTCGAGATTATCCTCCCGGATGGCTTGTGAAGCAGCGGCTATGGTATCGGTATTTGTAAAATGAGCAATTGCCCTGCCCAGGGCCTCGATATTGCGGGGATGGTCGATAACGATACCATGCCGCCCGTCTTCGAACAAGTCAACGGCCCCGTTAAAGCGCGTCGTGATCACGGGTTTATTACCTGCCAGCGCCTCCAAAATAAAACGACTTGAAGGATCATAGTACGTTGGTAGAACAGCCGCATTCGTGATGGAAAAGATGTTGTGCATATGGCGAATCGGCCCGAGAAAAACGATTTTTTTATGCACACACAGCTTTCTGGCCAACAAACGATATGGATATGACCTGCCGTGACCGGCCAGTACCAGATACGCGTGATGGGCACCGTACCTGGTTCTGGCGATGTGCAGCGCTTTTATCAAGGAGGCCAGACCCTTCAGCCTGAAATTATTGGCCACAAACAAAAAGAAAATCGGATCATCCGCCTCCTTCAGTTCCAGTTTGAAGAGTATCTGCGAACGCAGATGGTCCGCCTCGCTCGCATCGGTGTATTTATGAATCCGAATACCGTTCGGTATAATTTCTATCCGCTCATTTGGTACCTTGTAATAGTTTCGAAACTGCTCGGCGACATAATTCGAAAGCGCTGCAATCACCGGCCCGTTATCTCTCTTGCACAATTTCCGCTCGGCAAGGGCAAGGACCGTCCTTCGCCGGTTTGCAAATGCCGTCACCCGTTTGTAGTGAGTAAGTATTTTGTTTTCATAGCTTGCGGCATTTTGACGAATGGCCTCGACGTAACAGCCCCCGCGCGGCTGATAGACATCAGAAAAACCGAACGGCAGAACGCTGTGGATAATATCGTATCGATTGCGGTAAATGTGCTTTTTAACTGCCTTTGAAAAGGTGTGAAATGGAGTGCGTTTTCCGCCGCGGTCTAAGCAAAGCAGATGAATATTTTTTGCATCGGTTTGTCCCTTGGCCGCCAAAATGTCAACTTCATGTCCCAGGCTGTTTAAGGTCGTACTCAACTCCATGACCGAGCGTTCCGCACCGCCGAGAACAATGTTAACCCTCTCTATGATTAAAGCTATTTTCATCGTTTCGTCGTTAACCGGCAAAAGGCGCCGACCTGCCGTGCTTTGTATCGTGTCGCGCCATCCATTGGGCTTTTCTGACCACATTACGGATAAATATTTTGTCTTCTTTATTCAACCTTACACGGCCGTTGTATTCAAGATAAAAACGCATTCGATCGGTGTAGGAAAAAAAACGCTTCGGGGCGGAATAAAAAAGCTGGGCGATGTCCTTGACCCTGAAACGCTCGGACAAAAGCTGCGGTACAAACGCCCGGGCAAGGTCGATTAAATAAAATTCATTATTATTGTAAAATATATGTGAAAAATAAAGATCGCGGTGACGGTATCCGGTCTGGTGGAATTTTTTGATAAACTGTGCCAGCCTTCGAATAAAGTCTCTCCTTAATTGAAAATTCCCGGCTGTACGGGCCTGATAGAAACAGTCCGGTAGCTTCCTTTCAATGGCATCGGCTCCTGCAATCTCTTTGACAATACAGAAGCTTCGTGTTTCGAAAAGAATCCCCCATTCATCGCCGAAAGCAATCGTTTGCGGTGTATTAATTCCGGCGTTTCGCAGGCTTTCAGCCGGCTCGAAATCAAAATAAGCAAAACTTGCTTTCTTACGATGGGTAAGCCAGTTCTTGAGCTGCAATAGCCGCGGCGGTTTGTCATAGCGCTTTAAGTAAAATGTTATGGCCGGATTGCCTGCCTCGAATTGGATTCGGCTTCGGGAGGGGGCCAGGTTCTCTTTAACCAGGTTCTTTGCACCTACGAAGGTGAAGATTTCCTCGATTGAAGTTAAACCCTTTTGTTTGAGAGCATCTTCATAATCGGGCTTAATATAAAAATTCGATGACGAATCTTCTTTGCTTTGTTTTGATTTTTTTGTCATAGAAAATATTAAACTTTTCCTTCGAGTAATTTCGCTGCTGCGGTGCATACCTCTTCAACGGTTATTGACTCCATACAGGTATGTTCTTTTTGTCCGCAGAACGGTTTGGCACAGGGGGCACAAGGGGCCTTGCCGACAATTTGAATCTCTTTGCCGTGGCCTGTATCCGTCCAGGCCGGGTCATTCGGTCCGAACAGCGTGATGACCTTTCTATCAAAAGCGATTGCAATATGCCGTGGTCCGGTATCGTTGCAGATAACCAGGTCGGCCAGCGAGTAAAGAGCCTTTAACTGGCCGATGTTTAAGGACCTTTCGGCTGTATTCATAACCGTGCTTTTGGATTGATTCGAAATTTCTTCCGCAATTTTCGTCTCGGCCGGCAGCGGAGCGACTGAAATAACAATCTTGGCATTGTAAGCGGAAACGAGTCTGTCAGCAGTTGCTGAAAATCGCTCACTCGGCCAGCATTTACTGGGTCCGAAGGCTCCTCCGGGAACCATAATGACAACAGGTCCGTTCTCTTTTTTAATTTCCGGCATTTTTTGAAATAGAAATTCTTTATCCTTAGGTAAGAACTCCAATGTCAATGTTCTGTCTGCTATATCCGAACCCAGCCAGGAGGCGATGGCTAAATAGTAATCAATCATAGGAAACGGCTTGAATGCGCGATTGGCCAGTTTAGGGGGGCGCAGTTTTTCGGTCAGCAGAAATCCGCGGCCGTCACGGGCGTATCCGATGCGCTGCTCGATACCGGCAAGGAAAACGGCCAGAGCCGAGGCAAATGAATTTTTAAAGAGTACGGCCTGGTCGAACTTCTTTTTTCTAAGCCTCGCAGCGATGGAAAAAGGGTTATTACGTTTCTGTTCAATCCAGTCATCATTAAAGCGGCAGGGCGTTAATACCTCCCTGACTATATGTTTTCCATAGAATGTAATGCCGGCGGTTGGGAAATGTTCTCTAAGGGCGCGCAGGGCGGGAGTGCAGAGAATCCCGTCGCCCAGCGGCGATGGCAGCCAGACCAAAATTTTTTCATTGTTGTTCTGCATCCGGATAAAAAAAAGAAAGTTCTGTTAAAGAACCTCTGGTTGTTTTGCCAATAACTGCCTTAATCGTTCGTAAAGATTTATTTTCGTCCCTGGATAATATAGAACGTCAGAGACATCATTTGCAGAACCATCGCAAACCCGAGCGTGATAAAGATTGCACTATCCTCTCGTGTCGGGCTCATTATAAGCCACACGCATAACAGAAGGCAAAACAGAACGATGATTTGAATCATACCCGCTAAGAATTTCATAATGGAGAACTCACCGAACATCTCCTGACGCTGCATATTCTTCAACTGCTCGAGAATATTCCGTAACAGCTCTTGCTCTGAAAGTTCGCTGTCCTGCAAAGGACGGTCTGTTGGCGGGGTCATTTGTGTAACCGGTGTTTCGGGTTCCTCAGTGACCTGCGGTTCGGGTTGTTCTTCCTCAACCGCTATGTGTTCCGTTTCTGCATGTTCAAGGGTGTCCTCATCGCTCGTTCGCAGGTGCTTTTTGATGATATTGACCGCTTCCCGCATATTAACGGCTTTAAAATCGGCCTTTGTCTCGTCGTCCCTTAGTCCGTGTTTTTCGGAGGTCGATTCAATCAAAATGGTTCTGCATCCCGCCCGCAGGCCTGCTTCGATGTCGCGGGCGCTGTCGCCGATGGCCCATGATTCCTTCAGGTCGATATCCATATCCTCGGCGGCTTTAAGAAGCATCCCCGGGCTCGGTTTTCTCAAGTCGCTCTCTCGACGGTATTTTTTGATGACCCCGTCCGGGTGATACGGACAATAATAAATATTGTCCAGGTACGCACCTTTCTCAGCCAACAATTGTTCAAGACGTTCGTGAATGGTGCTCAATACGTCTTCGGTGACAATGCCTCGTGCTACCCCGGACTGATTCGAAGTCAATATCAGTTTGTATCCCAGGGACCTGAGCTGGCTCAATGCCTCGGGGATGCCATCAATCAGTTGAACCTGGTCCGGATCACTGATGTATCCGGGGTCTTCAATCAGGGTGTCATCACGATCTAAAAATATTGCTTTTTCCGCCATTGTTCCTCGTTCTTATTGATTAACAAAAGTTCTGTTCCACCAGATAACAGATGATATGGTAAGCCAGTTGATGTATTTCCTGGCTGCGTGCCGTTGAATCATTTCCCGTACAAAGACAGACATCCGCCATCGCTTCCAATGGACTGTTTTTTTTGCCGGTAAAGGCCAGCAGCGTCGCTCCTTTTTCCTTCGCCAGCTTTGACGCGGAGATAATGTTCTCCGAAGAGCCGCTGGTCGAGATGGCCCATAAAAGGTCACCTTTCTTAACGAGGGCCTCGACTTGTTTATAAAAAAGGTGGTTATATCCGTAGTCATTCGAAACCGATGTCAAGATGGACGAATCCGTAGTGAGTGCAACCGCGGCCAGTCCCCTGCGGTCCTGCTCAAATCGCCCGACCAGCTCCGCCGCGATATGCTGTGCATCAGCCGCCGAGCCGCCGTTGCCGCAGGTAAATATGCACCCGCCGTGTTGCAGGCATTTCGTAATCACTTCAACGATACCTCTAATCGTATCCGCGGCGTCGGTCTTAAATTCAGTAACCGCATCTTCATGGGCTTTGATAATCGCCTGCACGTGTTTTTTTATATCGTTTGCCATTATTTTTTCCACAGCTTCTTTAGTTTTTTGATAACGGACGTTGAGCTTTTACCCTCAACGAGCGGAGCTAGAACCACTTTGCCGCCGTAGGATTCGACGAACTCACGTCCGACGACTCCCTTCTCGGCCCAGTCCTGACCCTTGACCAAAATGTCGGGTTTGACCTTCTCAATCAGGTTCAAAGGGTCCGGCTCCTCGAAGAAAGTGACATAATCAACCGCTTCCATCGCCGCCAGCACCGAAGCCCTGTCATCCTGGTTGTTAATCGGTCTGTCCTTTCCTTTAATCATTTTGATGGAGCTGTCGCTGTTCAGACCTATGACAAGGACGTCTCCCTGCTGTTTAGAAAAACGCAAAAATTCGATATGACCGCGATGCACCACGTCGAAGCAGCCGTTCGTAAAAACAATCGTCTCGTGTTGTTTTCTGTGCCAGTCCAGCTCGCTGGTAAGGGACTCAACATCTCGAATCTTTCCGTCTTTGCCGCGGTTCTCGCTGATAATTTCGTTGATTATCTCATCAATACTGACGGTTGCAACACCGAACTTCTCAACCTCGATACCGCCTGCAATGTTACACAACTGAGCGGCCGTTTTATAGTCACAATCACCGGCCAGCGCAACCGCGAGCATCGCCAGAACGATATCGCCCGCACCGGTGACATCGTAAACACTACGGGGCCGGGTCGGAATAATTTCATTTGTGTCATTAGTTTTTAAATAAATACCTTCTTTGTCCATGGTTATGATGATGGCATCGAGTTCCAGTTTCTTGATCAGTGCATCCGCGGCTTTTTCGGCATCCTCCACTTTTTTAATCTCGAAGCCGACCTCGATCCCGGCCTCCTGGCGATTGGGTGTCATGATGGTAGCGCCTCTAAATTTGGAGTAATTACCCCCCAGCGGGGGATCCACAAGCACTTTCTTACCACCCTCTTTGGCCAGGTCAATCATATCCTGACAGGTAGCTTCGGTTAGCAGTCCCTTGTTGTAATCCTGAAGACAGACAACATCCGCCTCTTTCAGGGCATCCTTATAGCACAGCAGCAGCTCCTGATAGATATCCTCCGGCATAAGCTCCGTACACTCATTATCCATCCTGAACAACTGTTGCTGATGTCGGTGCTGGGCGAGACCGATTAACCGCTGTTTGCTGATGGTAGGGCGGCCGTGAACCGAAACCAACCCCTCGATGTTCGCACCAATTTCAATTAGTTTTTCCTTGAGAATTTGCCCGTTGCCGTCCTCACCAATCACCCCGATACAGAAGGGCACCGCACCCAGCGCTGCAAGATCATTGACAACCGACGCTGCTCCGCCGCAGCTGTGTTCGGTTTTCGTCACCTTCAGCACCGGCACCGGGGCCTCCGGGCTTATTCGCAGCGCATCACCGTACGTATACACATCCAGCATAAAATCACCCGCCACGAGCACCTTCGGCGAGCCCAGATGTGTTACGGTTTTTAGCAGTTGTTCGTACATATTTCTTTATAAAGCCCTGTCTAAAGCCTTTGAAAAGCTAAATTTTAACACCCAATAACTTTTCAATCAATCCTCTTATTTTTTCTTCTCCGCTTTTAAAGCACAATTCAATCTCTATATACACAAATCGTCTCCTGTCCTCGTCTCTTAGTGTATAACGTTTCAAATCTATTTTCGAGAAGTCTTTTTGTGTCGTTAAGATTAATCCTGCATTTGTCCTCTCCGCCAGACCCAGAAGTTCACGTATATCCGCATGTCCATAATGATAGTGGTCGTTATAAATTTTTTCACCCGCAACCTCGGCACCCAAATTGCTTAGGGTCGTCATAAAGGAACCCGGGTTTCCAATCCCGCAAAAAGCAAAGACTCGCTTGCCCTTAAGTTGATCGAGCTTGATTCCTTCTTCCTCAATACGTTTCGCACTCACCACCCTGTGCACCGTTCTCGCAACCGCAAGTTCTTTGTTCATCTTCATTATTTGTTTTTCAATCTTGCTTAGTTGGCTTTCATCGACCTGGTCCGTCCGTGTAAGAACAGCCGCGTCAGCCCTTCGCAGTCCTTTCACTGGCTCACGCAGCAGTCCCGCCGGCAGAAGCCTGCCGAATCCGAAAGGTTCCGTTGCGTCGATTGTCACGATGTCGATGTCCCTGTACAGCCTCCGGTGCTGAAATCCGTCGTCCATCACGAATATTTCCGCTTCATATTTATTGATACCTTCCGCTGCACCCGCGACGCGGTCGGAATTGACAATCACTTCAACATTTGGACAGCTTTCTTTCAACATCTGAGGTTCATCAAGATAGACCTTGCTGCTTTCATCATTTTTTGAAGACTTATAGCCGCGAGTCAGAACAACCGTCTTTTTCTTTTCCGAAAGCAAATGGCAGAGCCATATCACAAGAGGCGTTTTCCCGGTCCCCCCCGCGGTGATATTGCCCACGCAGATAACCGGTCGTCCGGCCCGATGAATTTTCAGCCACCCGATATCATACAAATAGTTCCTCACCACCACGACGACGGCATAAAATAAGCTTATAATCCGCAGCAAAAAGCGGACAATAAATCCTATCCCTCCTATCTTGCCCGAAATCAATTTTCGGTAGTAGTCCTGGTCCAACATTCAGACCCTGTTAACCGCTTGAACATTTAAAACCCAGCATTCCATTGAAGAAGCTGTTTTTATCTTTTGATTTTTTCAATAATCGCATCCGCCATCTCGCTCGTCCCCACCGCCGTCGGGTCGTTGCGGTCTTCCTTCATATCGTAGGTTACGTTCTTGCCTTCGGCGATGACCGCCGCTACCGCCGCTTCGAGCTTGTCCGCCTCCTCCATCTTTCCCAGGTGCCTCAGCAGCATCACCCCGCTGAGTATCAGTGCCGTCGGGTTGACCTTGTTTTTACCCTTGTACTTCGGCGCGCTGCCGTGGGTCGCCTCGAAGATCGCCGCGTTGTTACCGATGTTGGCGCCCGGCGCAACGCCCAGCCCCCCGACCAGGCCGGCACACAAATCACTGATAATGTCACCGTAAAGATTCGGCAGCACAATCACATCATAAAGCTCAGGCTTTTGAATAAGCTGCATACACATGTTGTCAACGATACGGTCCTCGAACTCGATATCCGGAAAATCCTTCGCGACCTCGCGGCTGACGTCCAGCCACAGCCCGTCCGAATATTTCATAATATTTGCCTTATGCACGCTGGTCACTTTTTTTCGTCCCAGCTTCCGCGCATATTCGAACGCAAACCTCACAATCCGGTCCGTTCCCATTATCGATATCGGCTTGATGCTTATCCCCGAATCCGCACGTATCTTCCTTTCATTGTGCTTGTTGATCCACTCGATAAGCTCCGCCGTATCATCCTTGCCCTCTTCGAACTCCACCCCCGCATACAAATCCTCGGTATTCTCCCGAACCACAATTAAATCGATATCGGAATACCGGCTCCGCACCCCGGGATAGCTCTTGCACGGCCGCAAACACGCGTACAAATCAAACGTCTGCCTCAGATGCACGTTGATACTTCGATACCCCGTCCCCACCGGCGTCGTTATCGGCGCCTTGATCGTCGAATGATTCTTCTTCACAAGCTCTATCGTCCGCTCAGGCAGCGGCGTCCCCTCACGCTCCATCACCTCGACTCCCGCCTCAGCAACCTCCCAGTTTATACCGGCTCCGGTCGCGTCGATGCATCTTCGCGTCGCCTCGGCAATCTCCGGCCCTATCCCATCGCCCGTTATCAACGTTACATCTATCATATAATCGTTCTCCACTAATTAGCAAAGCGGGCATAATACCCCCTAATCCCCATCTTGTCAATTGTTTGCTCGAACTTGCCGCTTATTCCTTGAAATTACCCCTTTTTTCTTGCAAAATGATATTCTAAGGGATAAACTGCCTGACCTTTACCCGGGCGGCAATTTATTTTGTCCATTTAGCCCGTTTAGCGGTATAATAAAACAGCGAAAACAAAATTGTTAGGGAGTGTAGCTCAGTCGGCAGAGCAACGGCCTTTTAAGCCGTAGGTCCTGGGTTCGAGTCCCAGCGCTCCCAATGTTTTTTCACCGAAGCGCATAGTTAAAGAGGAGAAGATTAACGGTGACGGAAAACGCAGTTCAACGCGTCGTTTACAGCACATCCTTCGGTGGGAATTTATTGTAATAGTGAAGTGATTCTATCAGCCCGGCCTTCCTCAGCATCGGGTCGCTCGCCTTTAACCGCAGCACTTTACCGCGTCGGGTAAGAACGGTAACCGCGTCGGACCCCACGGCAACCACGCGTCTGAACTTATCGACCACATAATCGATATAATCCCCGTGCGCCTGAGGATGAATTTCTTTCGCCCGCGGCCCCGGCGTGCGGCTGTGCTTCTGCACGGTCTGCACCACCCTGCAGCCCGGCCGAAAGTTCCTGCCGTTTGTTAACCCGTACAGAAATGCCGGTATCTCTCCAACAAGAAACAAAACATAATCCACTTTTTGCAAGACGGCCGGCCCGATCATAAATATCAGCATCGCCAGCGCAAAAAAGAATCCGAACCCGACCTCCCATTCCATGCCGCCGGGCCGCACATGCGGATGCTTGTGAACAAACACGGACACCGCGATGGACAACAGGCACACCATCTGAAGAATACACAAAGCCCGGATTAAACCCTTTGAGTCGCTGTCCGAAATTTCGTCCTGCATACCCGCGACATAAGTCTTGATTCCTCTCCACAGACCCAGTATCAAAAGAATAATTACGCTCACCGCGATAATGATGATTGGATAGAACGCGAAATCCCCTCGAAATGCTTCCGGAAAAATCACTCGTATGGTTTCCACGTCATGCATCCTAACAAAACCTTAACATATGTAAATCGGCATAATTTTACAAATTTATTCACTTTTTTCATCAAAAAGCGTCTTTTGACCTTATTATACTACCAATAAACCCCCATTGATTCAACCCAAACCCAACAATAATATTAAATTTTAACGATAGGGTCATCGCGCAAGAATAAAATAAGTTGTCATTGCGAATTAACGAAGTAATCCCCGAGAAGCCGCTTACATGGGGTGCAACAGGGGACCACCGCGGCAATATAAAACAGCCTGTCATTGCGAGCGCAGCGCGGCAATCTTCGATAGTTTAAATATGTCTTTTTTCATTTTACCTTTTTAATTTTTCACTCGCTTAAACGCGTCATCCTGAGCGGTGTCCGCCAACGGCGGACAAAGTCGAACGGATCTGGGCACCGAACTTAATTAATCCTCCACCACGACACCGTCATTCTGAACGGAGTGAGGAATCCCCCCGAGGCATTGCGCAGCAATATTGAACAATCTTAGTAGAAGGGGGCTAAAATAATGAACGGCCAAATAGAGTTCATATCGCTGTGTTAAGGAAATATTTTTTGGGCTAAATAGGGTGTCAGGCTAAAAAAATATGTAGGTTAATTTGGTAAAATTTATTTTTTAAGAAAAACTTTAAAGACATTGAGTATATGGAGAAAATAATGGGCTGGGGGTGAGAAAATGAGGATTTTGCGGATTTTTCGTCCTTGTTTTAAAATCTGTCAAATTTATTTGGATTATTTTAGGAAATATTTTGTTTTTTATTTGACTTTTTGCCGAACTGTATACATAATGTATACGTGGATATAGTAGGGAAGCTATTATTACAAGAGTTTTGGACAAAGCATAAAAGGGCGAAAAGCCCCCTTGAAAAGTGGATCCAAACTGTGGAGGCTGCGACATGGCGTAATTTTGCTCAGGTTAGACAAACTTATGGGACGGCTGACCTGTTTAGGCGTTATGGTCGAACGTTTGTAATATTTAACATTGGTGGAAATAAATATCGATTAGTAACAGCCATTAATTATCAAGGACAAATAGTAGTAATTGAAGTTGCTTTAACCCATAAAGAATATGACAAGAATAAATGGAAAAAATCACTATGAGCCTTATGACAAGACAAAATAAAGCGAAGCCTATTCCCTCTAGTTTTTTGAAATTACAGAAAGAGTTATTTATGTTGCGACCAATCCGTTCAAAGAGCCACTATCGCCAAGCGCTTGCAATCGCTGCTGATTTGGCGTCTCGTGAAAACTTAACTAGAGAACAAGCGGATTATCTTCAAGTTCTATCAAGCAACATTAAAACGTACGAGGATGAGCGACTCAAAACAAGAAAATACAGTCCTCTTGAGATACTTAAGCATTTGGTTTCTGAAAACAGCATGAGTGGCTCAGAACTTGGTCGTGTTCTGGGGCATCGTACCCTTGGCCCGAAGCTTTTAAATGGTGAACGACAGCTTAGCAAGGAGCATATAAATAAATTAAGTGATTACTTTTCTGTTGAGCCTGGTTTGTTTCTTGGATAATTGTTGTCGTGCGCAAAAAATTTCATCTTATTCAGATTGTGAATAAGATGATTAGCGTTTCCTTCTCAACATCACCGCACCCAAGCCAAGAAGCAAGAGCGTAGAGGGTTCGGGAATGGAGGCGACACGAAAGCCAAGAATGGGAGCCTCGTTGTAGGGATAGGTGTTGTCCCTGGTGGACGACCTGAGGTAGTTCTCATTGTTGTTGTACGAGCTACCACGATGGCCACGGTCGCCACCATAAGTTGCTTCGTTCCACTCATAAACATTGCCCATCATATCAAACGTACCGTTCTGTTCCATTGTTCCGGTGCCAACAGTCCATGGTTGGCAGCCAGATTCATAATCAAAATTAGAGTCAACATCTTCGATTGGAGCATCATTTGTGCCATTGGCATAAGTTGAATAACCACTGCCGGTATAGTAAGCGGCCTTATACCATTCATCTTCTGTGGGTATCACATATATTATATCGTATGCCGAGATAGCGGT
>Ga0180433_10000272_pt1 | contig 91248 bp, 158 predicted proteins | sample SS_ome_8_FD_132980 | JGI IMG/M metagenome (GOLD analysis project Ga0180433, IMG submission 132980) | Hypersaline lake sediment archaeal communities from the Salton Sea, California, USA - SS_1_D_1 metaG | ecosystem: Environmental > Aquatic > Non-marine Saline and Alkaline > Hypersaline >... | reverse complement strand
TTAAAAAAGATTTTGTTTATTTAAATAAATTTCAAGTTGATTGGATTATAGAATGTATCAAAGAATACAATAAGACAGGAATTTGGAGAGATTGTTCGAAAAGTTTATAAAAAAAAAAAAAATTTTTGTTTACTTTAAAATTTAAAAGGTTAGTATATTATTATGTATAATGGGAAAGAAAAATATAATGAAATAATTAGCGAAATTGATATCGAGAAAGAGCTTGCCGATAGAAATATAAGAGGTAAAATAACTTCTAATAATTTAATGATATTGTGTCCGTTTCATAATGAAAAAAATGCTTCATTTGGAATTTCTGTAGATGGTGATAAGAAGGGAGTATATCAGTGTTTTTCGTGTGGTGAATCTGGTAATTTTTTTCATTTAATAAGTTATTTGGATGATATAACTTTTGAGGAAGCAATAAGTTCTTACGAAAAAGACAGCATTAATGTTGCAGAGATTAAAAAATTGAAAGATTTGTTTGTAAATAAATTAAATAAAACTATGTTAAAGCAAAAAATGAAAATTATAAATTTAAGATTTTTAGAAAGATTCAAAAAACCTTATGGAAAGTTTTTAGATTATATTATAGAAGAGAGAAAATTAAATAAAAAAACAATAGAAAAATTTAATATATTATGTTGCGATACAAATTACGATGATTTAAAATGGAAAAACAGAGTAATAATCCCCTGGTACGACTTGAAAGGAAGATTAATAACAATAGATGCTAGAAAAATATACGAAAAAGATAAGATATATAAAATAAGAAAAATAAAAAATAGTGATTCAAATAAAGTTCTATTTGGCTTAAATTTTATAGAAAGAAATTCTACAATCATTATTGTAGAAGGTAGCTTTGATGCAATGTATCTTCAACAGAATAATATTTCAGCAGTTGCTTTGGGGACTTCAAGTATAAGTGATTATCAAATAAAATTGCTTTTAAAACATACAAATAATATTGTGTTATCTTTCGACGGAGATATTCCATATTATAGAGAAAGAAATATGACAAGTATAAAAAAATATAAAGACATTTTATCAAATTTATTTAATGTTGAGATAGTAAAACTTAAGAATAATAGAGATCCAAACGATTTGTCTTCAGAAGAAATAGATAAGATTTATTGTAATTTTAAAAGAAATTAAAATATATCAGGAGAAAATGGGATGATTGATTTCGATGATATAATAAATTCAATTAAAAAAAACGTAGAATATTATAGTTATTATGTTTCGAGGAATTCTAAAATAGAATATCACGACGCAAAACAAGAAATACTTTTAAGGTTATTTATTTCTAAAGATAAATATAATGAAAAATTAAGTTGCAAGAAAACATATTTTATAACTGTAGCGAAAAAAGAAGCTATGCATATTTTAAAAAATTCTAGAAATAATAAGAATAGTTTTTACAATGATACTATTTCATATAACGAATATACTTTTGATGAAAATAATAATAAAAGAGAAAAATTATATTTTATAAAAGAGACTAGAGAAATTTACGATTACGTTAATCGTGTAGAATTATCAGATATTTTCGATAGAATAGAGAATTTATTGGATAAAAATGCAAAAAAGATATTCGAATTAATGAGACAAAATAATTTTGATTTAGACGATATTGCAAAGTTTTTGAATACAACAAAACAAAATATATGTAATATCGTAAGAAGAAAAATAAGACCCATATTAAAAAAAATGTTAATAAAATAAATATATTGTATATAATTAATATATGAAAAGAATAAGTTTTGACGAGTTATGGATGACGATAGTGAAAGTTCTTGAAAATAGAAGTACTTGTTTGAGAAGAAAAGTGGGAGCTGTGTTAGTTAAAGATAATATTTTATTATCAACGGGGTGGAATGGGGCCCCAAGAGATATGAATCACTGTGAAATTTGTATACGAAATAGAGATAAAATACAATCGGGAACTAGATTTGAATATTGTCGAGGTGTACATTCAGAACAAAACGCGTTATTGCAGTGTATTTTGAAGCAAACAAATTGCGAAGGAGCAACATTATATTGCTCAACATCTCCTTGCGTGACGTGCGCAAAACTATTAATTCAAATGAAGATAAATAGCGTAATATTTTTAGAGATATACGATGACGATCTTGCTTTTGAGATGTTAGATGAAGCGGGGATAAAATATAGAATGTATTTGAGAGAAATTAATCTTTTGAGGTGATAGAGATGATTGAAACATTAATATTAATTTCGGGAGGACTTTTATTGATATGCGTTTTTCTTATATCAATAATAATACTCTTGAAAAAGAAAGAAAATGTATTAGCTTATGATTATGTAGATCTATTATTAAAACAAGGTAGAAAGAAACAAGATAACAACAATGAAATTAATCCCAACAATGAATGCTCTCATCTATATGAAGATATAGAAATACCAAAAGATTTGTCGAATCCTTTAAAAGAGATATGGGACAAGCAAACTCTTTTTCAAAGTAAATATGCGAACTTTAATGAGGAGATGAGTTTAAAAAATAGAATAAATTTTATAGATAAGAACTGGAGAAATCTTTGTATAGAGTATGGAGAGCTTATGCAAAGACTTCCTTATAAAGAATGGAAGAGATACAAAAATATAGATTTCAATTTGTCAAAAAAATATATGCTTGAAATTTTTTACGAATATGCAGACATGGCTCATTTTTTTGTTACAATAGGAATTTATTTGGGAATAGATTGGAAGACATTTTATAATTTATATATTACGAAAAATAAAGAAAATTTTAATAGACAAAAAAGAAAAGAATACAAAGGAGAATAGAAATTTGAACTATATTTTAGGATCTGGAATAACGAGTTTAATTTTAAAAGTATATTTAAAAAATTATAAAATAATCGGTAATAAATTAGGTGGGCAACTTTCAAGTTGCTTTCAGTTAGGGCCTAGAATATTAAAAAAAACTCAATATACAGAAGATTTTTTTAAAAGAATCAATTATTATCCAGAATTGAAGACATATAAAATAGGATATTATTATGCAGATAAAATACATTCTATGTGTGATATTGAAAATCGATGTAGATATTTCACTAAGACTAGAGGTACGTGTTTGCTTTTAAGCGAATCGTCTATGAATGATGGTTTGAATGTTATGAATGGATATGATTTAGATGACTTGATGTTGATAAAAATAATAGAATCTATAGATAAAAAAGATTTGATTGAAGAAAATATTATATCGATAGATATTAAGAAATCTAGAATATTTACTTATAATAACATATATAAATATAACAAAATTATAAATACTATTCCTGTTGAAGATTTAGTATCTTTGTTGAATATATTCTATAGATTAGAAGTGAATTACATATCTGTTATTTTTTTACTTTTAGATAAAAAATATTTTAATATAGATTTAAAAGATTTCGATTTTGTTTATTTTACTGATTATAAGTATGCGTTTCATAGAGTAACTAATTTGAATAGATTCTTATGTATAGAAGTAAGGAAAGATAGAATTTCTGAAATAGATGAAAAAATATTAAAAAAATCTAAAAAGTTTCTTTTTAAAAGAGGGATATTAGTTGACGATAAGAATTATGATAATATAGAAGATATAGAATGTATTGGAAGATACGCTCAAGTTAGTCACAAAATAAGATCTCATAATGTTATACAAAAAGCGTTGGAGATGTCTAATGAATAAACTTTGGAAAATTCAAAAAGAATTCAACGATAAGTTCTTTAAAGATATAAATAAAGATATAAGTTCGTTAACAACAGAAGAAAAAATAAAAGAAACAAAAGAATTTATATTGCATTTATCAAGAGAGATATATGAAATATTAGATCTTATTCCTTTTAAGATGCATAGAAGATATAATAAATTTGAAATTTTAAAATCAGAAATAACTGAAAGTTTAATTGATGCTCAGAAATTTTTATTGGGTTTGTTTCAAATATGGAATGTAAATTATAAAGAATTTGAAGAAGTTTTTATAAGAAAATCTTTTGTAGTTTCACAAAGATACGAACAAGAGAAAAAAATTAAAGAAATATTTAATTACGAAAAAATATGTATTTTAGATATAGATGGAGTATTATCTGATTATCCGAAGTGTTTTATCAAATATATTAATAATAAAATTCATTCGTATTTTGATTCATTGAGTGAAGTAGAAGAAAAATTAAAATTAGAGACATTGTATTCTTTGAAAGATGATTACAGAAAATCAGGATATAAAAGAAATATAAAAGTAAAAGATGGCGCTGTAAGTTTTGTTAATAAGTTAAAAAAAAATGTGTATAATATAATATTATTGACAGCAAGACCTTACCATAAATATAGTAGAATATATCACGACACGATTTATTGGTTGAAGAAAAATAAAATAAAATATGATTTTATATTGTGGGATAGAAAAAAAGATTTAAGCATTTTAAATAATTTCGATTTGAAAAATATAAAGTTTGTTATAGAAGACAATTTGAATAAAGCTAATAAGATATCTAAATTGGGCGTTAAAGTGTATTTATTTAATAGTTCTCAAGATTTAGGAAAAATATACAAAAATGTAATTTTGATAGATAATTTTGATGAGGTAAAAATATGATAGAGAAAATGGGGATTGAAAAATATTGTAGATGTTTTTTTAAACATAACGGAGTCGTTATTGTAGACAATAAGAAAACGATTGAAATAGAAGGACATTTAATTAATAATTTAGATAATAAGGAGTTAAAAAGAAAGTTAAACAGCGTCGAAGCAGAGCCATATTTACATACGTACAGAGAATATAAACAACAAATAGTAGAAGAGCTTAAACGAGATATTAATTCAAGAAGAGTTGTATTAAGTTTTTATAATAAAGAGGGGATTTCAGAAAATCTTAATTGTATGATATGCGCTCAATTATTATTTAGAAATGAAAAATTAAATATTCATGTTTTTTCAAGAAGCTCTGATGTCTATAAATTAAAAGATGATTTAATAACGATGAAATTTATATTGGATGATATCTCAAAACAAATAAAAGTAGATTCTGGAATAATTTGTTTCTACGCAGGGAGTTTTCATGAGTACGTTTGATATAATAATAGTAGAGGGAGCAGACAAAGTTGGGAAGACTACTTTTAAAAAAGAACTAGAAAGAATAACGAATTATAAGTATATTTTCATAGATAGAATGTATTCTTCTGCAGTCGTGTATGAGAAGCTTAAAAAAAGAGGGAATGATATAGAAGCGTATCGAGAAGATTTTAAGAGATTATGTGAACACTTTGATGTTCTATTGATATTTCTTTTTCCAAGAGATATTGGAGATATAGAGAGAAAAATAAAAGAATTAGGAGACGATATTGTAGATGTTAATGAAGTTCTTAATCTGTATATATTATATAGGAATGAATTTAGAAGTATAAAAATGGATAAAGTAAAAAAAGATCTTCCTATAGCGGGTTTAGTAAGTTATATAGTTGATGTTGATGGTAATACTATTGAATTAGCAAGAAAAGCTAAAGAGGATTTCAATTTATGAGTATGTTGAAAAGCGATGTAGTTTCTAAATTTCAAGAGGAAAAGGAAAAAGAATTATCTATAGATGACATTTACGATCTTGTAGAAAAATGCGAAAAGTGTGAGTTAAAAAAATTAAGTGTTAATCGCGAAGTTGTAAGAAGTAATGGAAGATTAAATGCTCCTATTATGATAATAGCTCAAAATCCATCAGAAAGTAGAAAGGGAAATAGATGCTTTGGAGAAGACGATAGTGTTAATAGTAAATATATTCAAGCGATGCTTGAAAAACATAAATTTAATTTAAATGATGTATATATAACTAATTTAGTTAAATGCTCTACTAAAAATAATTTGAGGCCGAATGAAAATATAACAAAAATATGTTCTGAGTATATTAAGGAAGAAATAAATGTTGTTAATCCAAAATTAATTATATGTGCGGGTAGATTTTCTTCTGACTATTTTGGATTATCTTTTTACGAAATAAAGAGAAGTAAAAATAGAATATTCTTTTCGATATATCATCCCTCGTATATCTCTTATGGAAAGTGCAGTAAAGAAGAATATATAAATCAATTAAATCCAATAAAAGATACGCTTAAGAAAATAAGAAATAGAATGTTTGTTCATTTGCATTGCCATGATGAATATTCGATAAGAGATGCTATAGGCAAAATAGAGGATTATGTAGAATTAGCAAAAGAAAGAAATCTTCCTGCTATTTGTATCACAAATCATGGGAATATTGGCGGGTTTATAAGACAATATTTAGCGTGTAAACAGATGAAAATAAAGCCGATTTTCGGATGTGAACTTTATGTTAATAATTATAGAAAAGTTGAAAATAAAAAAGATCTTCCCGTAGAAAAAAGAAAAAATAATCATTTGATCGTATTAGCTAAGAATATAGAAGGGTTTAAGAATATAGTAAAAATTACTTCTGATGCTTGGATAAATGGATTTTACTACAGGCCAAGAACAGATTTCAAATTTTTAGAATCTTGTTCTAAAGGAATAATTGCGACAAGCGGATGTCTTGCGGGTAAGTTAAATAAATTTTTATTAGAAGATAAATGGGATAAAGCAAGAAATTTTGTAGAAAAATATAAACAAATATTTGAAGAATTCTATATAGAATTAATAATGATAGATTTTGATTTAAATATTGAAATAAACGAGAAATTAGTAAAGCTTGCTAAAGAAACTGATACAAAGCTTATTATAACAGGTGATGTTCATTATTTGAAAAAAGAATATTCTAAAATTCATAATATTATGTTATTGATAAGAGATAATTACACATTAAAAGATTTAGAAGATGAGAAGAAAAAAGATAAGATATTTCAGTTTGAAGCTAAAGATTTATACTATAAGACTATAGAAGATGTTTACGATCTTTTTAATAAAAAATATAAATCGAATTTATTTACAAAAGAAGTTTTTATAGAAGCTTTTGATAATGTTTTTGAATTAATAAATAGTATTGAAAATATTGAATTAGATACTTCTTTGAAACTTCCAAAAATAAGTGAAAATAGCGATCAAATATTAAAAAATAAGTTATTAAATGGATTCAAAAAAAGAGGATTTTCAAAAAATAAAAATAAAGATTATTTTGAAAGAATGAAACACGAATACGACGTTATAACGAAATCTGGATTTACAGATTATTTTCTTATAATGGAAGATATTGTCAATTGGGCTAAAAATAATAATATTATTGTCGGGCCAGGAAGAGGATCAGCTGCAGGGTGTTTAATAAGCTATTTATTGAGAATAACAGAAATAGATCCTATTAAATACGGGTTATTGTTTGAACGATTCTATTCAGAGGGACGGAAAGATATTCCAGATATTGATACTGATTTCGAGCCAAGATACAGAGATGATGTAAAAGAGTACATTATAGAAAGATTTGGAGAAAAAAACGTATGTACGATAGGAACGTATGGAATTTTTAAAGCAAGAAGTACTTTATTAGATATTGCAAGGGTATACAGTATTCCGTTGCATGAGACTTTACATTTAACTAAGAATATAATGACAAGTGAATGTGATACTATGACGTTTAAAGAAATTAAAGAAGAATTTCCTGCTGTTGAAAAGTATTTTGAAAATTATCCTGAAGTTATTGATATTTGCGAAGTGATTAGAGGTCAAATACGAAATATGTCTAAACACGCAGCGGGTATGATTATTTCAGATAGAGATTTATCTAACAATATCGCATTGATGAGTAGAGATAAAAAAGTATTTTCAGCTTGGCAAGAAGGTTCTGATTATCATGAACTTTCAGCTTTAGGTTTTATAAAGTTTGATATCTTGGGATTGAATAATTTGTCAGTAATAAAAGATTGTATAGATATAATAAAAGAGAGACACGATATAGAAATAGATATGTATAATATTCCTATGGATGACAAAAAATCATTAAAGCTTGCTGAAGAAGCTGATACTTATGGGATATTTCAATTTGAAAGTAGAATATCTAGAGATTTATTGAAAAGAGTAAAGCCAAATTGTTTTATGGATTTATCTCATACATCTTCGTTGTTAAGACCAGGGCCTTTGAGAGCAGGAGTTTCAGATGAATTTGCAAATAGAAAGAACGATAAAGTGCATTATTCGATACCAAAACAATTAAAAGAAATTCTTGAAGAGACTTATGGTATAATAATCTATCAAGAACAAATAATGTTGATAGCTCAAAAAATAGGTGGATTTGATTTAAAAGAATCTAATTCTTTTAGAAAAGCATTAGTTAAATATGGTAAAGGAGAGAAAGTTGAATCTGAAAGATATGCAAAAGTAAGATCATATAAAAATAAATTCATAAAAAATGCTGTGAAGATTTTATCTAAGAATGAAGCATTAGATTTATGGGAGAAAATGGCTAGCTTCGCTGCTTATGGATTTAACAGATCTCACTCTATAAGTTATGCGATGATAAGTTATATAGAATTTTATTTAAAAGCAAATTATTTTATCGAGTTTGTTACAGCGCTATTGAATAATACTAGTAGAGGAAAAGAGACAAATCAAAAAGATAGAACATTAAAAGTTTATATTAATTATGCAAGAGAAAGAGGAATAAAAGTTATAAATCCAGACGTGAATAAATCTATGGGAGACTTTTCTATAATAGATAATGATATTATAATTTTTGGATTCAATCACATTAAAAATACTGGTAATATATGCAAAGATATAATTGAAGCAAGGCCATATTCTTCTTTAAAAGATTTTTGTAATAAGCTTAAAGGTAGAAAAGTAAATAAAACAAAAGTTGAATCTTTAATATATTCAGGAGCTTTTGATAATTTTGGAAATAGAAACGAATTGATAAAAGAATATAATACAGAAATAAATGTAAATAAAAAATATGAACATATTGATTTGAATAAATTAGATCTTATTCAAAAAGAGACTGATATGATGAATATTTGTTTATCAGATAGTATATTCCCAGATAATATTAAGAAAATTATAGATAATTCTAAGAACTTTTTTATTCCAAGCTATTTTAATAAAAAAGGATTAGAAGAAGGAAGTGTTGCGGGTATGTTAAACAAAATAGTTACATCAAGAATAAAATCTGGAAAGAGAATTGGTGAAAAATATTATAGGCTTGTAATATCAGACGATACAGATTCTATAAGAATAAATGTATTTAATAATAGTGATGTTTTATATGTTAGTAAATATTTAAAAGAAAGTATGTTTGTAGCAATTTCTAGCATTTCTTTACACGTTCAGTCGGGAAGCTATAATATAAGTGATAGTTTGAATAGTTGCTTGAAAGTTTTGGAAATTTAAATATTTAGTTTATAAATTGAATTTTTGGTATATATTTATTTAAAAATAAAGAGGAATTTATGGAAAATGAAAAAATCAATAATTTAAGAAGAATAATGGGTACTCTACCCGAAGAAGAATCTAAATTTGAAACCCCTTTTTATATGGGAGTAAAAGACATAGAAGTAAAAATGATAGATTGGCCTTCTAATATATATAAGCCTCTTGTGACTCTTGCAACTAGTTGTTGGGGAAATAAGATAGATAAATGGGAAGATTTAGGGATAAAAGGAAGATTTTTTGTTGTAAAAGCTGTTCTTGAGAGAGTAGCATTACCTTTAGCTTATGAAAGCGTTTCTTTTACTTTTGCTGTAGAGAATGTAAGTAGATGGTGTTTTGATCAAATAGCAAGAGCAAGAATAGGAGCTGTTTTCAGTTCTATGGGAACTCGAGATAATTATCATGCGAATATGGGATTTAGGATTGCAGATGAAATATATCAAGATAAAAATCTTTTAAATGATTACATGAAGCTCGCTATTAAATGTAAGAAAATGTATAAAAGGATAGTTGAGAAAGGAAAAGGAAGTTGGCAAACTGCAAGAGATATAATACCGATAAGTAATATTCACAGATTTAGTATGTCTATGAATCTTGCAGCTCTTATGAATTTTTGTTCTAATAGAATGAAATTTTGCGAAGCTAGTCAAACTGTTGCTGTTGCTTGGTTGATAAGAGAAGAAATGAAAAAGAAATTTCCATTAATCGCTCATTATTTGAGACCGGGATGTGATTTTTCAAAAAAATGTCAGTATCATAAGAAATATAGTCTTTCTGAAGCGTTTGGATGTTTATTTAAAGAATGCGGAAGAAATGAGTGCGAAGCATCTGATAAATATTCTACATTTAATAATTCGTGTTCAGATAAAAAAACAATAGAGAAGCAGTTAAATGTAAAGATTCCAGATAGCAATTATTGGGATACTATAAACGTAAACGATTTTGTGAAAAAGGGAACTATTGATAGAAAATATTTTGAAGAAGATTGAAAGTTTTTTGTTTATAATTATGAAATCATGTATATAATTAATATAATGATTGAATTTAATATTATTATTGGAGGAAGAATATGAGTAACGAAAAATTTAATCGATCTAAAGTTGCAAGAGAGCTTTTGTCAAAAGGAATGACAGTAGAAGGAGTAATTAAAAAAATGAAAGAGATGGGAGATACAAAGAATGACGGTCAACCCGATTTCACTGTTAATCGAATTTTCAAGAATGAATTTAGCGATGGGAAAAGTAAAGTAAAGAAAACAAAAGAAGACAAAAAAGTAAAAGAAAAGAAGAACGTAGAGAAAAAGAAAGAGAGCAATGATGCTTCAAAAAAAGAAGATAATAAAGTAGAAGAAAAAAAGGACGTCAAAAAAGACAAAGAAGAAGACTTCGATGTCGATTTAGACGAGTTTTAATTATGAAATCAGAATTAGGACAAAATAAGAAAACTGAAAAATACGATAAGATGCTTAAATCTGTGTTACCTAAAGAATTTAATGTTCTTGAATTAGTTATTCATGGTAAGAAAGTAATAGCAGACATGAAAGAGCTTATGGAAATTATTAATACTGAAAATAAGCAAGAAATAATATCTGCTATGAATAAAGCTTCTACTCATTATTTCTATTTTTCTAGAATATGTGTAGATTTAGAGGACAGATTAAATGCGTTGCAAGAATCTTTTGATATCTGGATGGCTGATAAGAAAACTCTTATTGATGATAAATATGCTAGTAGTGAAAAAGCAAAAGAAAGATTAGTGATCGCAGAGAATAAAAGATTGTATACAGAGAGGATAAAAGAAATAAGAGAAGTTTCTAGAAATTTCAAATATGCTGAAGTTGCAAAAAAAGCTCTTGAAAAAAATATAGGGCTTATACAATCAATAGGAGCGATGGTAAGAGAAAGTCAAAATAAAAATCCAGATTCGGATTTGGGATTAAAGGATGAGTTTTAAAAAGGAGAAAAATTATGAAAGGTAATTTAGAAAGTAAAGATGATGTTAAAAAAGTTAGTAGTGCTATCAACGGTAGTGGATCTAGTTATATCAAGATCGATAAAGGAAAAAACTTTATTAGATTGTTATCTAAAGAATATGTGTGTGAGTTCGTTCATACTCTTGATACGGGTAATAATCAATATAGCTTCATTCCATGTTTAGGTAAAATTCAAGGGAAGGGGTATTCTCCAGATGTTTGTCCGATATGCGGGAAAGCTAAAGAGCATTGGAATAGAATTAAAGAAATCAAAGCAAATCCGGGTTACGATAAAAGCGATAAACTTAAAGTTCAATCTGAATTAGAATTGAAAAAAGGGAAAGGGCTACAAACAAATTTGAGAACAGTTATGATAGCAGTAAAAGGAAAAGCAATTAGAGAAAGAACAAAAGATGGTATAAAAACTATACCTGATTTTGATGGAGAGGCAAAATATCTTTCTATTACGACTTCACAGTGGACAAAGATTACAGAAACAATTTTTGAAGAATATGATTTTATGAAAACTCCAGAAGATCTTTTAAATAGAAATCTATTATTTGAAAAAGAAGAAAAGAAGGGAAGAAAAAGTGGAAAATATACTGAAGTAGAGATAAAACCTTCTAAGACTAAATCTAAGGTTCCTAAAATAACTAATGACATTCCAATTCTTGATGATGTATTTACTTATAAGACTGAAGAAGAGGCTAAAGAGATATTAAACAATTATCTTAAAGCTCATGGAGAGGAAGTAGATGACGATAATGAAAAAATTAAAGATGGAATAGATGAAATAGATATAGAAGATAAAGAGCTTGATGATTTAGAAGACGGTTTAGATGATTCAAATCTTGGAGATGAAGATTTCTAATGGCTAAGAATAAAGAAGAATCAAATAAATCATTTGAAGATATAATCAAAGAGAAATATGGAGCGGGAACTGTATTCAAACTTTCAGATACTGAAGTTGATAAATACAATGTAGAAAATTTCTTCAATACTGGAAGCATGAATTTGAATGAGATAATCTCTGGAGATCATAAATGCGGGATTCCAAAAGGAAGAGTGATAGAGATATACGGACCTGAAGGCGTTGGTAAATCCACGTTGGCACTACATATATCGGCAGAAGCGAACAAAAAAGGATACGAGGTAGCATATCAAGACACTGAACATGGATTGGATATAAATTATGCATTAGAGATAGGCGTAAAACCAGATTTATTTTATTTAGCTCAGCCTGATGTTGGAGAGGATGCATTCGAATTAGCACATGATTTCATTAGAAAAGGGATCAAATTGATAATATTTGATAGTGTTGTTTCAATAGTACCAAGAGCTGAAATAGAAGGGTCTATGGACGACAAACATATGGGAGCTCATGCAAGATTAATGGGACAAGGATTGAGAAAATTAATTCCAGCTTTAGGAAAAAATAAAACAACGGCGATTTTTATAAATCAAGTGAGAATGAATATAGGGAACTATGGGAATCCAGAAGTTACACCCGGAGGAAAAGCTTTAAAATTCTATTCATTCATAAGACTTGAAATAAGAGCTCCCAGATCTGGAAAAATAGTTGGAAAAGGAACTTTAGATTTTATTGATAAAAATATGGAGACGGGAACTGAAGTAAAAATAACAACTAAAAAAAATAAACAATTTATTCCTCAAAGAAATTGTGTGTTGAATATAATATATGGAAAGGGAATTGATAAAGAAGATGATCTAGTAAGATTTTTAGAATCAAGAAAAATACTAAAAATAGAATCAAAAGAATATTTAAGATATCCTATTAACAATAAAGTGAAAATAACAAGAAAATCATTTTTTGATAAACTTAAAGATAAAGAATTCAAAGATGAAGTAAAAGAAAGTATAATAAAAGGCTGTTAAAATTTTTGTGGAGCGATATATAATTATAAAATGAAAGCAATAATCACAGCAGACTGGCATGTTGGAAATATAAGTGATTCTTGGGTAGAAAGCAATGGACTTGAGTTTAAGATCAATGAGACTTTTAAGCAGATAGATACTATTATACGATATACAATAGATAATAATATCGATCGATTATTTATATTGGGAGATATCTTTCATTTTAAAAGGCCAACTCCATTATATTTAAAAATGGTTATTGAAAGGCTTAATAAATTAGAAAAAAACAATATTAAAACGTTTATAGTATTAGGAAATCATTCAGCTAGTAATAGTAGTGAAAGCGCGATTGCTCCTTTAGGAAAAATAGATTATAAAAATATAATTATTATTGAGGATATACGAAGCTGTGAAGATGGCGATTTTATTTATATTTTTATACCTCATTTAACAAAATCTAAAATTAAAGGATCTGAAAATTTATATTTTGAAGAATATGAAAAATATTTTAGTGAATATATAAAGAAAAATATTCAAAAATTATTAATAGAAGAAAAGAAAAATTTTATATTTGGCCATCTTCAATATAAAGGAGCTACAATTGGTAGCGAGAATACAATGTTGCATGGAGGTATAAATTTCTTTCCAGAAATAAAATATAAATATCTAAATAAGATATTTTTTGGACACATTCATAAGCATCAATTTATAGAAGCTAATGGAATAGAAGTAGTGTATCCGGGTAGTATTGTAAGATGCAATTTTAGTGAAAGAGATGAAAAAAAAGGATTTATAGAATTCAATTTAGATAATAATACATGGAAATTTATAGAACTAGATACAATAGAATATAAACAAATAAACATCAATCTTATAGATAAAAACTATGTAGATTTAAATGAAAGTAAGATAAAAAAAGTTGCAAAAAATAAGATTCTTAAAATTGTAATTAATACATCAGAAGAAAATAGAAAGATAGTAAATATTCAAGAAATAGAAAAATCATTTTCTAAATACGGTTTTGTATCTAAAAGTGAAATAAATATCGCTAAAAATGATGTAATTGAAAAAGCTAATGTATTTTTAAATCCATTAGAACATTTTGAAGGATTTGTAAAAAGCAATGTAAAAGATGAGAATAAACAAAAGAAAATATTAAAGTTAGGGTTAGATATTATAAAAGAAGCTAAAGAGACATATGAAGATAAATAAATTAAAATTATATAATTTTCAATCTTATGAGAAAGAAGAGCTAAATGATCTAAATAAAGTTTCAATTACAGGTATTATTGGAAGATATAAAAATAATATTAATAAAAGTAATGGATCTGGAAAGTCTACTCTAATTGATGCGATACTATATGCTCTATATGGTAGAGGAAGATGTTCTACTGAAAATGAATTGATTAGAGACAATGAAAATGAAATGAGCGTATTTTTCGAGTTCAATATAAATAATCAAAACGTATCTATATTAAGAGGAAGAAAGAACGATAAACCATTATTAGAATTAATTATAGATAATAATCAGTTTTCCGAAGGAATAAGAGAGACTCAAGGTAAGATAACAAAATTAGTAGGAATGGATTTTAATTTATTTGTTGCTACTGTTTTCTTTCAACAATTTGAAAATGATAGTTTTACGTCTTCAACTCCAGCAATAAGAAAGGAATATTTAAAGAATATTTTAAGGTTAGATTTCTGGGACGAATGCTACAAGATAACAAAAAATAAGACAAGCGAATTAGACACGGATCTAATGAATGAAAATTCGATGCTTGAAGCTTTAGAGTCAAATTTAGAAAATAAAAATATGGAAAATCTTAAAAGCGATTATGATTCTAAACACGAAGAATATGACGGGTTGAAAAAGAAATACGATAATGATAATAATATGTTATTAAAAAATAAAAGCAATAGAGATAAATTGAATTCAATTTCAGAAGAGATCAAATACTTTGAATCAGAATATATGGATTTAGAAGATAGCTTAAAAGATTATAATTCAAAATTAGAAGATATAAAAAAGAGTATAGAAGTATTACAAAATGAAAATTCATTCCCAATTATAACAGATAAAGATAATTTGAAATTAAAGAAAGAGATAAAATCTTATGAAAATAAGATATCAGATATAGTGTCTCTATCTTCTAATATAGAAGCTAATATGTCTAATATAAAAGAGAATATTAGATTGATCCAGGATGAGCAGGAGTGCCCTACATGTAAACAGAGTATTAACGATGAATATAAAGAATCTTTAATAGATAAAAGTAAAGAAGAATATAATAACTACAAATTAAAATTAGAGAAATCTAAGAATGAAAAAAATAGAATAGAAGACAAGATAAAGAATTTAAAAAATAAATATGATGAGAATGATAATATTTTAAGACAGATAGAATCAGTAAAATCTAAAAAAGAATATTATGAAAAAGATGTTAAAGTATATAAAAAATTAAAAAGTGAAGTTAATGTTAAGTTTGAAAAAATAAAAGCGTCTTTAAATGAAAAAAAAGAAAAATTAAACGATATAAAAAAGGAACTTACAATACAAAATATAAATGAGTTCGAAGAAAATTTAGATTCTAGAAAAAATAAACTAGAAGAATTAAGAGAAGGGATCTCTGAGTTAAAGATAAATATAGAAAATTATGAAAAGTCAATTAAAAAAATTGATGTTGTAAAAAAGAAAATAAAAGAATTAAAAGAAGAATCTAGCTATTATGATGTATTGAAATCAATTTTTAGTAAAAATGGTATTATATCAGACGTAATAAAGACTTCAATATTTGAAATAGAAGAAGAATCGAATAGAATATTAAACGATATCGATAATAGTGGAAAAAGAATAATATTTGAAACAGTAAAAGAAACAAAATCATCAAAGCAAATTTCTGATACTTTAGATATTTATATAGAATCTCAAAACAATACAAGAAAATATGAAAGCTTTAGTGGAGGAGAAAAGACAATAATAAATTTTGCAATAAGAATGGCATTGTCTCATATATTATCTAAAAGAGAAGGTATATTTTTTGATTTAATTGTTTTAGATGAAGTTTTTGCTTCATTAGATAATTATTATAGAAATAAAATAATGAATGTCATTAATTATCTAAAAAATGAATTTAAACAAATATTTGTCATAAGTCACACTGAAATTCAAGATGTGTTTCCAAATCTTATAGAAATAGAGAAGGATGAGATTACACATATAAGTAGAGTGAAAAATATAATATAAGGAGATTAATATGGAGAATATGAAAGTCCAAGTTTTTACAGATTATTCAGTAATGATTTTTGAATTTGATAAGAAAGAAGGAAGCGTGAAAATAGATACTAAAAAGAATATTGTTGAAATAAAAGGAAAAATTATAAAACAAAAAGTATTTGATAGATTTAAAGATAAAATATCAGAGATTGCTGATGGTAGATGAGGCGAGAGATACAAAATGGAGGAATGCTGTTAGCGAATTATATAATTATAAATGTCCGCATTGTGGTAACACAGGTAGTGCACATCATATAATCTCAAGAGGATGCTTGAAAACTAAGTATATTTTAGAAAATGGATTCTATTGTTGTGATAAGTTACATAGAACATTTGAAACAGAAAATGGCCTTGAAAAAAGAAATGAAGCATTACGAATTTATATAGGTATTGAAAAATTTGATAATTTAAATAAAATAAAATCAAGCTTAGCACAAGCTGAAGATTTTGGGTATACAATTATAGAATGAAAGGAACATTAAATAAAAAAATAAAAACTGGATTTGATATTGTAATTATAGATGCTATGAATATGATATATAAATATAATTGGGCATTAAGGAATTTAACTGATAATAAAGGCAATAAAACAGGAATATGTTATGGGATAATTAATTTTATTTATACTTTAAAGAAGAAATATAAAAAACCTAAAATTATGTTTGTTTGGGATACTAAACCTAAAAGAAAAATAGAAGTTGATATAAAATATAAAGCAAATAGAGAACATACATATACTTATGATTTTTTGAATCAAATAAAAGAATTAAGAGAGCTTCTTTCATTGTATAACGTAGATCAATGTTATGCTGATGGATATGAAGCTGATGATGTTGCAGCTCATATTGTAAAAAATAACATAGGTAAAGAAACTTTACTTGTAAGTAACGACAATGATTGGTTTCAATTATTAGAGTATCCCAATGTAAAGATATTAATAGGAAATGAAATGTTTAATCGAAATATGATCGAGGCTAAATATAATATAAATGTAGAAAAACAGTGTATGTTTAAATCTTTTATAGGAGAGAAAAAAGAGAACGTAGATGGTATATCAAGAATACCAAGAAAATTAGTTGAGAATATTGTAGAAATATCTTATAATTTAGACGATGCTTTTGAATTTTGTAAGAAAAATATAAATATTAATAAATGGTATAGTATTATATGTAATAATGAAGATAAGATAAGAATGAATTATGAATTGAAAAAATTAATTAAAGAAGGTTATAAAATACAAGAAATACAGAAAAATGAAGATAAAAAAGAATTATTAAAAAAATTAAAGAATAAAAATATGATATCTTTATATGAGAAAATAAAAAATGAAAAATAAATATAAAAAATATGATAGATATTATATGGGCTTAGATCTTTCTTTACGAAATTCAGGATTGTGTTTGACTAATAATTTAGGATACGCTAATGTTTTAGATAACATAAAAACAGAATCTACGCCTACTATGGCAGGATTTAGATTTACGAGATATAATGATATCGCTATGAAAATAAAGAATATAATAGATGAATACGCTGAAGAAAAAATAGATAATAAAAATAAAAATCTAATAAAAGTAGCAGCAATAGAAAATTATTCTTTAGGTTCTAAAGGAAATACGTTAATGCAATTAATAGAATCCGGGAGTATAGTAAGATGGATGTTATTAAAAAAAGGCATTAAAGTTATTGAAGTTGCTCCAATACAATTAAAAAAATTTATTTTAGGATCTTCTTTTAAAGAGGCGAAAGGAGAAAACTCTAAAATAATAATGTGTAGAGAAGTTTATAAAAAATATAATAGAGAAGTTAATGATCATAATCAAATTGATGCATTAATTTTATCTCAAATAGCTAGATTATATTATATTACAAAAATATCAAAACATGTTAAAGTAAATACTTGGTATAAATATCAAATAGAGGTTGTAGAAAGTATTATAAATAAAGAAAGAGAGCAATTAAATAAATATAATATTCAGGAGGAAGATAATGGTACAAATAATTGACAAAAGAGAAAAGGATATGAGTAAAAAAGAAAAATTAAGGCTTGAAATTATGAGAACAATTGCAGTAGGAAGAGGGTTTAATTTGAGAGACAATTCTAGAGATTATAATTTTTCTATTGAATCTAATTTTTCTAAAGTTGCAGATTTTTTATTAAAACGTTTTAATATTTCTTTTAAAGATGACAATGATGAAACAACATATTGGCCTGAAAAAGAACTTAAATGGCCTGATAAAAAAGAGATAATAAGAACTCCAAACGAAAAACAAACTATGAAAAGTCCATTAAATAAAGAGCTTAACCCTATGGATGGATCTATAGAAGCACAAGAGATAGAAAAATCATTGAGTGTTGATGCTATTGATAACGATAAAGAAGTTAAAACAGAAAAAGATATTAAAAAAGAAGATCAAAAAAAATATATTAATAAAAAAAATAAGAAAGAAGATAATAATTCGGGAGGGGAAAAAATAAATGAAGGAGGAGAAGAAGAGTTCTAGATGTGTCAGGTGTGGTAGGAAGACATATAAGAATAGTTTATATTGCAGTGAATGTTTAAAAAAACATTATTTAAAGAAATATTTAGAAGAATATCGTGATAGAAAAAAGAGACATATAGTTTGTATATCGTGTGGTTCAGTGAGAGAAGTAATGCCATTCGTTGGATTATGTAAAATGTGCTATTTTAATTTGAGGCCATTAAGAGAAGAAGCAAAAAAGGAGGTCATTGATGAATGGACAACAAGATGAAAGTAAATCTTCAAATCGTGATCCCATTCAGTTGTTGAACATGATAAACGCTAAAGAGAAGAGAATATTAAGATTACAAAGTAAAAATACTATGTATTGGATTGCAACAATCGTATTATTTTTTATTTTAGTAATAATGTTCGCTTTCAGAGAAATTTCACATCAAAGAACTTTGGCTAAGACAATTACAGATTTTACTTACGTTAAAGAAGGGTTATCTATAGGAGATACGGGTATAGAAGAAAGAAGAAGAAGATTTGAAAAAATGATGATGCAAGTATTTTATGTTTATAGTCACACTTATAGATATGAAAGAAAACCTAAAGCGATGAATAACACTGAAAAAGTAAGATATTTGAGATTATGTTTCGATGCAGCAACTGCTATCGATATAGGTTTGTATGATGTCCCAACGATCCAACTATTTGAAAGTAATTTTAATCCTAATTGTATAGGATTTTTATTAAATGAAATGGGAATGGGACAATTAACAAAACAAACATTTTATTTAGCTGAATCTATTGCAAGAAAATTACCGGATAATTTAAAAAGAATAATAGGATTTCAACTTTCAAGTGAAGCTGACATGTTAGATCCTATTATAAATACGAAAGCGACTTTTGTTATGTTATGGTGGTATAAAAAACTTTATAGAAATCAAGAAGAATTTTATATTTCATTGTATCATTGGGGAGGATGGTTAGCAAAATACGCTGTGAAAGGATACATACCCGAATATTTCACTTTTGATGGAGAAAGAAGATATGTATTAGAATATTATTTAAAATGGAAAATGTATAAAACTGCTTTTGAAAAAGGTAGTGTTGAAGTTGGGAAACAATATGAAGATCGATATAAAAAGCAAAAAAGAGAAAGAGAAGAAGAGATCATTCAATATAGTGAAATGAGAAGAATGATTAAAAACTTGAAAAGGGAAAATGCAAGAAATAAAATACTTATTTCTGAATTGAAAAGTCAAGCTACGAAATATGATAAACTTATAAAAGAGACTGATACTCAATTAAGAAGTATTTTTATAACAGCAAGAAAACAAAATACGAAAACAAAGATAATAAAAGAATTTAAAAAAGTAAAAGGTGTTGCTAAAGAATTTGTAGATAAAATAGAAAAATCTGAAAAAGAAAGAGGACATTTAAAGTTAATTATTATTATAGTTTTGTTTTGTTTATTTATTTTGTTTTCGATATATATTTATATTAAAGGATTCATAGATCTTTTAAAAAGAATAAAAAAGAGATTTATAAAGAGAATGCAGTGAAAGAGAAAGAGATAATTGATAATTTTATTTTTGAAGCTAATAATAATGCTTTTAAAATAAGAGAAATAACTTTAACTCAAGATGCTTTTATTAGATTTATTTCTATGATAGCTTTTAAATTTGATAAGAATAACAAATTAAATAATATAAAAAAAGTAGAATATTTTTCTCCTTATGGAAAAGTGGTGGTGAAATGGAAGGTATAGGGAAAGAATGTAACAAATGTTGTAGAATAATAACATACAAAGACGTAGAGAAAGGAAATGGGCCCATAAGAATTTTAAATATGCCCGGATTTTTTCATAAAAAATGTAAAGCAGAGTTTGATATAGATATTGTTTCTACAAGCGAATATAAAGGAGATTTAAATCCAAATAATTTATAAGGAGAAAAATATGAAAGTATTAAAGAATATTATATGTATTTTAAAGAAAACATGTATAATAAAAGAGACGAAAAAAATATTTTTGATTCCTACTATTGTCCTTATTTTTAGTAAAAGAAAACCTAAAAAAGGAGATCTTGTTGTAATGGGTCAGAAAAAAATACATTTTCTGAACATTGTAATATTATTTCTTAAAAGAGCTATAATTTTCAAAAAGATTAGAATAAAATAATGACTAAAATAGGTAATATAAACAATATTGATGATGATGAGTTGATTACGTGTGTAAACTGTAAATATAGAGATATTGCAAAAGTATGGAAAAATAACAAAGGAAGATGTATTTCTTGTAAAAGTAGAGCATTTGTTTTAACAAATACTATTAGAAAAAGTAAAAAAAGATAAATATAAAATTGAAGCTACACAAAAAAAAAGGAGGAGAAATGAGAAAAATTTTAGTTTTATTTATAATCATGATTTTATTCATTATTGGATGTTCTAAAGAAAAACAAAGTCTGTCAAAAATAAATAATGAAATAAAAGATATGATTGAAATAGATCCAGTTAGAGGTATATGCAATTTGAAAAGCAAACCTTCGTTTTCTGAAGAATCTAAGAATTTGATTTATGTCTTTTCAGGTACGAAATATGATGTTATTTCTACAAAACCATCATATATTCAAGTTATTGTTGTAGATAAACAATCGAAAAAAGAAATGGCTGGGTGGCTGTATATAGGAACTGTTAATGATAAAATGACTGAAGTTATTGGAAAAGGCGCGACATTAAGAAAATCAGCTAAAAAATCTTCGGATAATGTGATAGGATTTGTATGGCCAGGAAGTAAGATAAAAACTATAACAGATAAAAATGTAGCTTGGTATAAGATAAAAGCAAAAGGATATGAAGGCTGGGTAAGTAAACGTTACATAAAAAAATAAAATAAATTGTGTAGCTTCAATTTATTTAATAAAAATTAAAGGAGAGAAACTATGAGTTTAAAAGGAAGATATGAAGAAATGAAAAAACAGAGCGAACAGAACACTATATCAAAAGAGAAAGAGAAAGAATTAAATGAATTGTTTGGGAGCAAAATAATAACAGCTTTCTTTTTAAAGTTATTTATGATTATTTTTCTTAGTTCAATCATGATAAAAAGAGAAGAAGGAATAGAAAGTATAAAAGATGCTATAAGCTCTATATTTGAAAAAGATAGTGTGAAATTAAAAAATAAAAATAAAAAAATGGATATCATTATAGATGAGATAGCTTTGTCTTTTTTAATATCTCTTAGTATTTCTAAAGATCCAGTAAAATGTTTAGATGATTTTGCTATATTTATGAAAATGAAATTTGACAATGATTTAAAAATAGGTTGAAAATGAAAAAGAAATTAACAAAATTAGAATCGATTGATAAGTTAATAAAAGAAGCTAAATTATTCTTTGAGAATTATACAGAGAAAGATGATAGAGAGTTATTAATTGTAAAAAAACAAAGGGTCGAATTATTTTTATGCACTTTGAGATATTTAATAGATGGTAAGTTAGATAACGGTATTTATAAAAAATCTTCAGAAATTTGGGATGAAGAGATAAATAATATAAGAAGGAGAAAGTGATATGTCGGCTGATAATTTCATTGCTATAATAAAAGAAGACGATGGGTCGTTTACAGCTTACGACTGTTGCGCTTCAAAAGAAGTAGAAGGATATTACATCGACAATAAAAGATATCGCGAGGGAACCAAACTTTTTAAGGCAAAAGATGTAGAAGAAGCTATAATGAAAGTACAAAATGAATATTCAGAATATGGATACGAATTTATAAATTTATAAGATAGAGGATATTATAAAATGAGTAAAGAGATAAATAATGAGCTATTGAATAGCATTATAGATGTTTTGGGAACTATTGAAACATTGAGTTTAGATTCTAGATATAGATATGAAGATGGTTCAAATATATATGATATACAATATATATCTGAAAAGTTAGTAGAGGAATTAAAAAAAATAAGATGGGAGAGGTTAAAGTGAAATTAGAAGATAGATTAAAAGAAAAAGAGAAAAACGATGAATAAAATAAATGAAGATTTACTTATTAATGTATTAAAAGTTTTAATGGAGAATAGTGATGAATGTATATGGAAATCTGAAAAAGGTAAATTTTTTTTTAAAACAACGATTATAAAACAAAAATTAATAGATGAGGGGATATTGGAAGAAAAGGAAATAAAAATAAAATGAATATAGAAGAAAAAGAATTAATAAAAGTATTGAAACAAAAAATAGAATTTCAAGATAAGCATATAAGAAATCTATATGATACAATTGATGAACAATGGAAATTAATGGCCGGTTATAAAAAAATAGCTAATGAATTGATAGAGAGTATAAAGATATATAAAAAAGCATAATGGTGAGTGGTGTAATGGTAGCACAACAGCTTTTGGAGCTGTCTGTTGGGGTTCAAATCCCTGCTCACCAGATGCAATAGAATATAATAAAGATAAAAGAGGAACGATAGATAAAGAAAAATTAAAAAAAAGAATAATTGAAGAGATAAATAAAAAATATTATATAGTTAATGATAATAAATTAAAACCAAAATTGTATAATAGATTAGAATATAAAGAAGGGCTTTGGAAGGTATTGGATATGTTAGAAGAAGATGAAGAATTTTAGAATAATAGATTTAAGAATAAGAGGATTGCTTGAAAAATATATAGCTTGGTATATAGAAAAAATACAAAGCAAAGTGTTTGATTGTGGTGATAAAAAAAGGAGAAGATATGATAAATATAAATATTAAAATGAAAAATAAAGAATTTTTTGAATCAGGTTGTTTGATAAAAATGAGAGTTTATTTTGAAAAATACATGGACGTAGATAAATTCAAATGCGCTTTGAATGATTTTATAATTGAAGGAAGTAAGAAATATGAATTGAAGGATAGTAAAGAATAAAAAACGGGAGAAGAAAAGTGAAAGTATCATCTGAATTTGGAAAGAAGATAGCAAAAATAATGTTAGACTTGTCAAGTATTCATGTTTTTTTTATTATTCAACAGGCTTATGGAGACAAGATGAGTTGGGATGATGTTGAAGAATTATTAAAATTAGTATTGGCAGATAAGGAGAAATAAAAAATGATTTCAGAAAAAGAATTAGATGAAATATTGGAGGTAATAGCACAGCATTTGATAGATAACCATTGGACTGATTTTTTTCCCGAAATCGTAAAGCAGAGGCTCAGAAAAAAAGGATTGCTTGAGAAGAGTACATTAGAGAAGGCGAGATTTGAATGGAGTATTTTTTTCGAAAGTTATAACAAACAAGGATTACAACCTATAAGAAAAATAATAAATTTATACGAACAAGCTATCAAAGAATTACAGGAAAAACTGAATAAAAAATGAAAATATATTTAAATGAAACAAAAGATTGGAAAATAATAAGTGAACTTAATAAATTGATGGTATGTGGTTGTTTATATAGTAGTAAAATTAAAAGAGGGTTTTATGAAGCTATAATACGACAAAGTTTTTTTCAATTGATAAAAAATGATAAGAGGTTTAAAGGTTTTGATATGTTTGAAAACTTTACATTAACAACAGAGATAGGAAAAAAAGAAGTATTATTGGAGCAATATAAATAATGAATTCTTTACAATTATTAAATGAAAAAGGAAAACATGGACGAAAAGGTTATTGGTCAAATAGGCATTCAAGCAAGTGGTTTAGAATTCATGAAAAACGATTGAAATTAGAAAAAGATGAGAAAACAAAATATAATTTTTATGAATTAAAGGATCCAATATATGACTCACGAGATAGAAGATGGGTGAAGATAACAGTGTGTAATTGGTTTGGTAGAAAATTAATTTTGCATAAAATGAATATTATTGAGAATAAATGTGATGGATCAGGAAAAGTTAAAAGAATAATTCCGAGATTATCACATACAAGCTATAGTGGAGAAGGGATATCGGCACTATTAGGGTTTTTAGATAAAAGTATTTACATTAATCAATATGAAACAGATGAGGTAGATTGTTTAGAATGTAAAAATTGTAAAGGAATTATTAGTAAGATAAAGAAATTTTTTAATAATAGAGGAATATAAATAATGGATAATATATTAATTTATGATAATAACGGTGATTTAGTAGGAAGATATACAGAAATGGAATTAAAAAATTTTATAATTCCTAATTCAGGAGATAAAATTGTATTTAAGGATATATCGCAATGCGTAGTAAGAGAGAAGACTGTTAAAGAAATTTTATTCGATTTTGAAGCAAAAGTAATTGAAATATATTTAGAATAATAATTTAAAGGAGTAGTAAAATGTCAACAGGATATACAAACGATATTAAAAAAGGAATAAGTTTTGAAGAATTCGCTATAACTTGTGCTAGAGCATTTGGAGCTTGTGTTTCGTTAAAAGATAATAGTTTAGATACTCCGATTCCAAAAAAATTTGAACCATCAAAATATCATTTAAAACAAATTGAAGAAATAAAAAAGCAAATTATAATTTTAAATAAAATGAATATTAAAATTGCAAATAAAAAAGCTAACGATGAATATTTGAAAGAGATAAAGCGTTGTGATGATATGGTAATTGATAATACAAACTTATTACAGAAATATCAAGAAATGTTAAAAAAAGTTATAGCATGGAAGCCACCAACAAAAAATCATTTTGAATTAAAAGAATTTATGAAAAAGCAAATTGATGATTCTATTGATTTTGATTGTGATATATCATATTATGAAAACAAGAAGAATAAAATAAATAAATTAAATGGTGAACAATGGAAAGAAGAACAATTAAAATTATTAAATTCAAATCTTAAATATCATACTGAAGAATATAAAAAAGAAGTTGAACGAGCTAAGAACAATACTAAATGGATAGTACAATTACGAAAGAGTTTGAAATAGAAATATAGGTAAAAATTTTTGATATAAAATATATAATTGTATAAAAGATACTTTTGAGACATTTTTATGAAAAATAAAGAAAAAGAAATTGAAAAAAGAAAGAAACATTTAAACAAGATATTTGATAAGCTAAAAAAGAAATCAGCTACAATAGAAAGAGAAGGATGGGAAAGATTTACAACACATAAAAATGGCACTGTAAATATAAGATGTCAGGCATTAGTAAAAAGAGACGGAGGAATAAAACAGTGTGGTAATAGAGTATTAAAAGATATGTTAGTTTGTAGATTCCATAGCGGAAGAAATAGAATGGGAAAGAAGAATGCTGCTATGAATGAAATAAGAGAAAAGCTAGGTGTATATAAATTGGGAAGAGAAGGAGCATTACAAAAAGAATTGAAAGAAATTCAAGATGTAGATTCAGAAGAACTTGACAACGTAACATCAGAAATTCATTTAGCATTAGCTTTATTAAGGAAATATTTAAAAGAAACGAGCGATGAAGAAATATCAAGAAAACCCGGTCAATTGATGTGGTTGATAGATAATATAGTTAATTTTAAGAAAGCGCAGTGGGAGATGAAGCATGCGCCAAAAGTATCGTTTTCATTAGAACAAGTAGAATATTTATTTATAAAAATGAGAATGGTTTTAATAGATGTGATAAAAGATTCAGAAATGTTAAAAGATATATCTGGGAAGATGAAGAAATTAGGTGTAGAAATAAAAGAAGAAGGTTTTAGAGTAATTAAATGAAATATAGTATAAGTAATTGGTTAACACTACCAGGGTTTTATAAATTAACTGGAATAGAATCATTTAAGATAAGAGATTCTATAAAAAAGGGTGTGCTTGTAAAAGGAGAAGATTATAAAATGTACAATAATATAATTTTTGTAAGTAGAAGAAAGATTGTTATAGAAAAGATAAGGAGCATCTAAAGAATGGATGAAAATAAAGAAGAAAAAATTTCAAATAATGATTCTAATGAAATTAAAGATATTATATTAGAAAATTATCTTGCAGATAAATTCGATGAAATATGTGATATAATAAGTCTAGCAACTATGGAAAAGGCTATGAAAATAAATGGTACAGAGTTTATTTACGAAAGTGAAGATAGAATGATTATAATATCATTATTTATTGGTAAGGATTTAGACGACATTCAAAAAGATCTTATAAAAAACGATAATAAAATAGGATAGATATAATGAGCGTATTAAAGAAAGACTATCAAGTTGAAAATTTATTAAAGAATGAACAAACAAGAATAATAAATATTATAAAAGACGAGATAAAAAAATGTAAAAACGATGATACTTTAGGTTATATAAAAGAAAAACTACTTAGTAGAGTATTGAAAAGAATATTAAAATAGTTTGTTTACAATATATTTTAAAGATATATATTTAAATTATGATAAAAAAAGTTGTTGAGTGTGATATATGTGGATATCAAGATGAGTTTGATCTTAAGGAAAAAATAACAAAAGAACTTTTAGATAATATTTTTAAAATTATAACGAGTAAGAAGACTGGAAATAAATTTTTTGTATGTATGGATTGTTTAAAAAATACGTCAAAAGAAGAGATTATTGAAGCATTAAAAAATATAGAAGGAAAAAAATTTGTATAAAAATTCTATTATTACATTAACTTTTAGAGAAGAACATGAATGTTATACAATAGATATACTTGATGAAGATTATAAAGGTCTTATAATGCTTTCAAATCAAAATGGAGAGGCTATGGAAATTGATAAAAAAGAAATTTTCGATATAATAGACAGATATTTTAAAGAGAGATTTTAAATGATTTGTGATAGATGTAAAAAAACATTGGGAATAGAAGAGGGTGAACGGATATATTATTTAGGTCAAGAATTAACTGTATGCTGCTTATGCTTGAACGATATAAGAGAATATAATATAAAAAGATTTGAAGATCCTAAGCAATATTTAAGAAAAATGTTAAGTGAGGAGAAAAAAAGTGGATGAGTTGATAATAAATAATGAAGAAGATTTTGACAAATTATATAAAATAATCTACAAATCATATATGCAAGGCATACAAACGGGTATGGTAGGTACAGAAGCTATTAATGAAGTAGAATTTAAAAAAATAAGCGAAGAAGCTATTAAAGATAGTTTGAATTTTGAGAAAAGGTGATATAAATATGAGATATTTTATTAAAAAATTAATCGTAATTTTAAGAAATTCATTTTTATTTGTAACGTCTTTAATTTTAGGTGATATATTATTGGGTATAGGTAAAAGTAAAGATTTCAATAAGATTATTTTTAAAGATTATAGTGATTTTATAGTTATCTCTTTTTTTATATTTTTAGTTTGTTTGTTTAGTTTATTTTGGAGAAGATTAAGAAATTTATAGGAGGTCATTATGGGATTGTTTTCTAATGCTAAAGAAAAAATATATGATTTTATACAAAAGCAAGGAGGAAAATTAGCTGAAGACATAATGAAAGATATTAAAATAAAAAGTTTCAATTCAATAAGTTTAAAATTAGGTAAAATAGAAATATCTTTTCCAGAAGTGAAAATAAAATCAGATAATTTTAAATTAAAGATTATAGATAAATCAACAGGAAAAGCTATTTCAGATATACCTATTCCATTAGATATTCGTGTTGGTATTCCAGATATAATGATATCATTACCAGAAGAAATGAAAATAGAACCAAAAATTGATATGTCTTTTAAAAATAAATAATTATTGGAGAAATAAAATGACAAATAGAGATTTTATGAAAGATGGTAATTTTATTAAATGTTGTGAAGAGGCAGATATTTCTGTAACAAAAAGACAAGCTTCTAAATTTATTATGAAAAAGGGAAAAGCTTATAATATTGGTTTGCCTAAACTTAAAGAGAAACAAAGAGAGCAAAATAAAAAGAAATGAAAGATATAGATAAAAGCTATGATGAGTTTGTTGATAGAGTTATATGTTCTGAAGATTTTAAAAATTGTAAATATAAGAATCAAAACGATGAATGTATGCCATATTATAGAGAATATTATAAATTCAAATTATGTTGGTATATAAAAGAATGTCCAAAAGGATATTTAAGAAAATGAAAGAGAGAATAGAAAAATCAAATAATCCTTACGATATTCTTGGTATAAATAGAAAAGCAACTGATACGGATATCAAAAAAGCTTTTTATAGATTATCTAAGAAATATCATCCCGATGTTAATAAAGGAGATTCAGATATTTTTATGAAGATAAAAAAATCTTATGATATATTAATAAATAAAGATTCAAGGAAGAATTTTGATAAATATGGTTTTTCTATGGTTTTTTCTAAAGATGATAAAAGAAGTAGAGCAATATTATTGTTGTCTAAAATATTCGACGAGGCGTGTGAAAAATATGAAGATAATTATTTTAAAATAATTATAGATTCATTAGAAAATAATAAAGAAACTGTAGACGATAAAGTAAAAGATATTGAGTCGAAAATAAATCATTTTAAAAAAGTAAAGAAAAATATAAAATCTAAAAAAAGTAAAGAAAACATGAAAATGTTTCATTTGTTTATAGATGAAAGAATAAAAAGATTAAGTGCTAATGTTTTATTTAATAAAAATGAATTAGAGATAGCCGATATAATGATAGAAATATTAAAAACTATTGAATATGATTCTATTATTAAAAATAATTATACTTCTGGGTTTGATGTTTTTGAAGGTTTATCTAGTTATATCAATACATGAATAAGGATAATATGAAAGATAAAGATTTATATAAATTAAAAGAACTTACTGATAATGAACTAATAGATCTATATAATAAAACATCAGGAGAAAAAATAAAAAGATTTATAGAGGCAGAAATTGATGTTAGAAAAGAAAGAAAAGAAAACGGACAATATAAATCATCCTAGACATTATATTTCGGGCCAATTTGAAACTATTGATGTAATAGAAGATTGGGATTTAGGATTTCACTTAGGTAATGTTATAAAATATATTTCAAGACATAAAATAAAAAGTAATCAATTAGAAGATCTTAAAAAAGCACAATGGTATTTGAATAGATATATCAACAAAATGGAGAGAGAAGACGGGACGATTAATAAAAAGTAAAATATTAACAAGAGAAGTTGAAACATGTTCTCGATGTAGTGATGATATAGTAGCTTGTGATTGTTGTGATGAAGATTTACGAGATGATGAAGTAATATATTGTGATTGTAGTGGATATCATTATTGTGAAAAATGTACTAAAAAAATACGAAATGTAAGGAAGAAAAGAAATGATAATAAAAAGAAATGAATATCAACGATTAATTTTTTGGGGTGCATTTTATTTTGCTATTGCTTTTATATTTTCATTTATATCATTGAAATTTATTAATATTGCTTGGTTGAAGATTATTTTAGTAATAGTTTTTAGCATTGTAGAACTTTTTTTTGTGTTTTTTTTAATTGTTATGATTATTGATTATTTTAGAGAAGGTTTAGATAAGAAGAAATTTATAAAAGTTAATGTAAATAAAGATAAGGAAGAAGAGAAATGAATCAACCAAAATGTAAGCATTGTAAAACACAGTTAATTAAGTTTATTGGAATTAAAATTGATAAAGATAAAAAACGGTATAGACAATATCAATGTCTGAAATGTAACTTATTTACAAGAATAGAAATTAAAAAGAAGGAGAATATCGATGAAAGCTAAAGAACTTAAAGAAAAAGTATTTGATGATTTTATTAAATGGTTAGACAAAAATGGAATTGGTGATCATTTTTCAATGGACGTATGGATGTCAAAAGTGTGGGATCAGTATTATAATTTATTTGCTGAAGAAATGAATACTACAAATAAAGTAGCTCAAATTATGAGTAAAATTCCTTTTGAACAATTAGAAAAAGGATATAACGTAAGAAAAGAACAACGTGCAAAATTTAAATTAGAAGAAGAAAAAGCAAAAAAGAATATCGAAAAAGAAAGAGAGAAAATAGCTAAAGAAAAAAATGAATCAAAAAATAATAATTAAACTTATAGAATCTGTACAGAAATTAAAAATAAAAGAAGATGATGTATTGATATTTAAAGAGTGTTCACCAGAAGTATCAATGTTAGAAATGAATTTTTTGTTAGAAGAGTTAAGGAGCGCGGGATTCGAGAACGTATTGATATTTTTAAGAAAAGAAGATTTAATAGAAAAGATTTCGATAGAAAATTTATTGATGATATTAGAAAATAAACTTAAAAAAATAGGAATAGATATCGAAAAATATAAAGTTTTAGATTTATTAAGAATAATGTCTCAATTTTATATAGTTGGATCAAGAGCATTGAGTGATTTAAAAAATTCAGAAGGATTATGGTTTGATACTGAACAAGACGAATCAAAGAAGAATCAAATATGTTTGAAGCATCAAAGTATATCGCAATTTGAAAATATGTTAAATACAGTTAAAAACGTTATTGAAAGTGAAAAAGAAAATAAAAAAAATTGAATATGAAAAAATCTACTATCGATATAGATAAGACTTCTCCACAATCTGCATTAAAAGATTTAAATGATTTATTGAATATTGATTATAAAGATAATATTTCTGACGAAGCATCAAAGTTATTCGACGGATTTGGAATAGGATTAGACGAATATAATGAGTTTGCTAGAGGAAAAGGGAATCTTCAAGAATGGGTAGAATCAAATAGAATACTTAAAGGAAATCCTTTTAATTATAAGAATGCTGATGTCGAAATGATGCTTGGAGAAAAAGATACAAAACTTACAGCAGCTCATCGTCCATATTTGACACAATATATAAATGATAAGTCGAAAGATAAATCTATCATCAAGTGTCGTCAGAGTGAATTTAGCGAAAGCGAGATAAATGAAAATTTATATTTATGCTGTTCAAGGCCATATACTAATGTAAGACATATTTTTCCTACAAGTGGAATGTCTGAAAAGATGGCAAGAGAAAAGATAACTATTGCAGTAGAAAGATCTCCAAGAATAGTAAGGTTAGTAAAAAAACCTTTTAATTTAACTTCTAAGTCTTTTATAAATGGAAGTTTTTATACAGTAGATAGTTCATGGACTGATTATCAAGGACGAGGTCCGTCTTCAGATAAAATAACGTTTGATGAATATGAAAGTCAAAATCCACAAATAGAGGATATATATTCAGAGTCTACTTCTCATAGTGAATTAGCGAGAAGAGCTAGAATATCAACTCCGAAATTTCCAAATAGTGGAATAGACGGAGCGTTTAAGAAAGGATGTCAATATGAATGGTATATAACTTGTCCTCGTTGTAAGAAAGAACAAATAATGGAATTTCCAGAAAATCTATGTAATTTTTTTGAATTAGATAATACTGATACAAATAGTCCTGAGTATATAAAAAAATTAGATAAAGTATATATAGGGTGTAAATATTGTGGAGAGTATATAGATAAAAACAGTCAATTTTATTTGAAAACTTCAAGATGGATTTCAAAAAAACCTCATTTAAGACTTACAAGATCATCATATAGAGTTACATATATGATGTTAGCATGGAAAACAGGAAAAGAAATATTATACAAATATCATACATTTAGATTCTTGCATCAATTCTGGAATGAAGTAATGGGATATGCGTATGTGAGTCCTGAGTCAAAATTAACAAGAGATCTTTTTGAACAATGTCAAGATAGAACGTTTGTAAATCAATATAGAAAAATAGGGATGGCAAAAAATGTAAGTGTTGGCGTTGACTGGGGAGAAACAAGTTGGGTAGTAGTTAGAGCAAATGGTTTTCCTCCAGACATGAAAGACTCTAAAGTAATATACGTAGAAAAAATAGACGATGAAAGTTTAAGAAAGCATGGATTTCATGGTTTACAAACAGAACATGTAAAAAGAGTAGAACAAATATGCGAATTTTTTGGAGCTAAAATAATAATAAATGATGCTAATGGAATAGGTGTAGATAGAAACTCGTATCTTGTTAGAAGATTTCCAACAAAATCTTATGGGTGTTTTTATGATACAGGCGAAATACAGCGGCAAAAAAGAAAAAGAGAACTAATAACACCTATAGTAAATGAAAGAGCGATGACGATAACAGTTTCTAGAGTTGGAACATTTAAACTATTAATTCAAGAATACGAAGAAAAAAGAGTTTCATTTCCAAGATTAGATAATAATATAGAAGATTTTGTAGAGCATCATGCAAATTTAGTCGTAGAAAAATATATTGATGATAAGACTGGTGCGTTATATGAAGTTGTAGGAAAGACTGGACAAGATCATTATGCACATGCTGACAATTACGCAAAGATTGGGTTTGATAAGTTATATAACATCTATAAAACAACGTCTGCTGGAGTGATCCAGGGATCTTCAGATACGCCTGAGAATATCATTAAAGAACATCCACTTCTATAAAACAGCCAAAAATAAATAAAATAGTCGGTTAACTATTTCGTTGCTTCTTGGTATTATAATAATAAAAAGGAGAAAATATTATGAAATTAACATTAATATCAGATGATGGTATTCTTTTAAATCAATGGGATGTTGATAAAGATTTTGGTGATCTTACAATGCCATTGCCTCAAAAAGATATGACTAATGATATAGTAAATGAAATTTTAAAAGAAAAAGAAAAAAATAAATAATTTAAAGGAAAAATATTATGAGAATACATAAGTATTGGATATGGGTGTACGACGATATAATTGGTGTATGGTTTCATTTTACAGAAGCTAATAAAAAAGTACAAGAAGCATGCGCTAAAGTTGAAGAAGCTCATCGTCAATTACAGTTAATTGATGCTGAAGAATTAATTCCGATAGAAGATAAAACTCAAAATTCAAAAATGAATAAAAAAGTATTCTCAGATATCACTCCCGAAAGAGTAATGAAAAAATTAAATAAGTGAGGTAAAATATGAAGAGAATTAAATCTATATGTAAGCACAAATGGGAAGTAATAAGAACAATATGGCCATACAAATATGGTTATGGAACAATTTGTAAAAGATGCAATACACTATTAGATTCTGGTCTTGAAAAGAAAAAAAGCAAAACAAGTAGTAAAAAAAATGAATAAGGAGTTAAAAAATGAAAAGAATAAAGTATAAGAACATCAAAGATAAAGATCTTTTAGAAACTCTTGAAGCATTCAAAAATACTGGTGTGAAAATTACTGATGAGACTATAATAACTATTAAAAAAGTAAAAGGAACACACTTTGAAGAGTTTGATTTTGAACAACCAAATATTGGTGGTATATACTCATTTTAATCAGGGAGGTTTTAATATGATTTTCTATATATTTATATTAGGATTGATTATTGTTATTTCTATAGGATTATCTGTGATCACTGTTTATTTTGAACATAGGAAAGAAATTAGAAGCACAAAATTAAGGAGCTATGAAGAAAATTATTTTGATAATAATATATATTATTTAAGTAAAGATAAAAAATATTAAAGTGTTTAAAAAAAATATGAATAGTATATAATTATATTATAGGAGAATGTTATGAAAGAGATTAAATTTCGAGTATGGGAGAAAGAACAAAAAAGGATGTTTGCCGTATATGAATTTAATGAAGATCATGTCGCTGAAGATTCAATACATCCAAGAAAAGTTTGTATTCTTATGCAATACACAGGGCTTAAGGATAAGAATGGCAAAGAGATATATGAAGGGGATATTGTTAGACTTGGAAACTATCCTTTTACTAAAGATATAGAAAAAGTAGAATGGGATAATAGTTTATGTGGGTTTTCACCTTTTGCGAAGTTGTTATGTCCTCTATATGAAGATGATGATGTAGGAGAAGTAAGACCCGAAGCAAGTTTTTGTGAAGTAATCGGAAACATATATGAAAATCCAGAATTGAGGGAGGAGGAATGAAATGAAAGAGGTTAAATTCAGGGCTTGGCACACTGGTTTAAAAAGAATGTATTATGATGTCAATATTAATTCAAAAGGATGGTTGTCTCAATCAACTCATTATGGCGGAACCAATGATACGGCTATGCAATATATAGGGCTTCATGATAAGAATGGTGTTGAAATATATGAGGGGGATATAATTAAATATGATTGGACAAGAGGAAAGACAAAAAGAGGGACAACGGTAACGGAAATTATTCGGGAAAATACAATGTTTACAATAAAGAAAAATGATACTGTGTTTCAAAATTATGCTGTATTTAATCTTGTAGGACTTATGAAAGTAATCGGAAACATATACGAAAATCCAGAGTTATTAAAAGGAAAATAATATAAAAGAAAAAGAATTTGAAAAAAGAATATTTAGTTCCAAAGATAGAAGGAATAAAAAATGAAAAAGATTAAAGATAATGAAATATGTACATTTATAAATTTAAATGCTGAAGATGTATTTGTAAAGATACTTCCTTCTAGTAAGAAACAAGGGATAAGCGCATTTGTTAAAAACGAAAATGGAAGAGCAACAAGTATGATAACACAAAAAAATTATTCATTTAATTATGATGATGAAGTAAAAAAGATAGGAATTTTAAAAGATTTTATAGAAGAGGAGGGAACATGAAAAGAGTATTGATATTTATAGGGTTGAAGTTGTGGGAGATTGGTAAATTTCTATTTAAATGGATAGGGTATTTTTTGATAGCTGTATTAATAATGGGGGTAGTTGCATCGGTTATATTGGGTTTGCTTTTTAGTCTTGGGTGGATGACATTACCAATATGGAATTTAACTGGAGCTAATCTTTTTGTTGAAAAGGGTGATATTATGATTTCGCAATTTGTTGACAACAGAATATTGACAGGATCTATTTCATTAGTAGCATTTGGAATTTTGACTCTTTTAATCTCTAGGTTTATTTGGCTGATTAATAGACGATATGTTTTGACGGATTGGATCAAGTCAAACTGGATTAAAGCAGGCAAGATAGCGAATAAGAAATAGTTCTTTTAAAATCAAATAAGGTGTTGGCGGGAAATCGTAGCAGAAATATAATTATAAGCAACCTATAATTATAGGGTTCACACGACTTATAAGGCGTAAGTCCAGAGGGTTGACTGGGTGTCTCCGTCAGCACCGCCTGAAATAATAAGACAGAGTATCTGTCAAAGGTCGAGCGGAGCAGTGCTTTAAACGGTACCCGGTAGCGAGTAGAAAAATCGAAAGCGGAGGTTCAACGGCTGTAGCCGCTCGGCTGATTTAAGGAGGTAGGTATGGAATTAGAAAACATTTGTTGCGATTTAGAGATAAGCAAGAGTTTAAAGGAAAAGGGATTTAGGCAGGATGGATTATGGATATGGGTTATAGCCAAAAGACCTTCTGATGGTGTCGTTCTTTTTGATAGAACTACAGCAAAGAATTGTAATGTAGATAAATATTCAGCACCCACAGCCGAAGAACTATTGATGGAGTTGCCGAAAGTATTGGAAAATGATGTGTATGATGATTTTTATCTTGATTTGAGAATATATGAAAAAGAATCAGAATGTTTTTATAAAGATAGGTGGGAAGAAAGAACTCTTTATATCAATGATGAAAAGGTAAGCTTTGTAGATAAAAAACTCTGCAATGCCCTTGCAAAGATGTGGATCTATCTTAAAGACAATGGATTACTGAAGTCTAAATAATGGAGGTGGATGTATGAGGGCATTAAATATGGTAATCGGAATGATTTGTATTGTTGTTAGTATGGTAATGTATACAATTGGGATAATTCAGGAATCAAATTTTAAGTTATCAGGCTCTATATGGGTTTTATTAATTGGATTTTTAAATATGTGGATAAGCAGTAAATAAAAAAGAAAGAGGATAATGGAGGTGGAGTGTGAAAGTAAAGATAAAACCAAAGGGAAAAAATATAGAATTAGGTAATTTTGTAGGAAAGTCTTGGACAGAGGGGTTCAGGGAATTTGGTTGTGATGAAGTTATAATAGAGGGGGATAACGGTGATGCTATTTTATTGGATTGGAATATGCCTTATGTTCGATACGATAATGAGGAAGACGAAAAAAAGTGGAATGAATATATTGCAAAAAGAAAGAAAGAAGGATGGAGATGGTCTGCAAGCTGGGGTTATGGATTCTTTAAATTGATTAAGGAGAAGCCATGAATAAGACAGAGTTACTGAAGTCTAAATAATGGAGGTGGAGTGTGAATAAATATAGAATTGTTAGGTGTCTTGGTTGCGGAAAAAAGAATTGTTATTTTCCGGACACAGTTAAACTCAAAGGATGTACAAGTTGTGGGAGTATGGATGAAAAAATTATTTCAGAGGATAATGGCGAATTTGATAGAGCATTGAAAGCGTGGATGAATGAACCAGTAGAGAAATGGTTGGAATCTGTAGGACAGGAGAAGCCATGAATAAGATAGAGAAAGCTGAAGTCTAAATAATGGAGGTGGAGTATGGTGACATTGACAACTACTGATGGATATATGTATTACATTTATTCTATTGGAGAAAAAACAGGTGATGTCAAAACAGCAGTATATAAATTTAATTATGAATATAATTATTTTGAATTAATAAATATTAAATAATGGAGGTGTAGTGTGGGTAATGAAAAAGCAAAAATGTTTTTAAGTGCAAACAAACATCCAGAATGTAATGGGGATGAGTGGGGTTCTTTAGATATGATTGATTGCTATGGACGTAAGCATGAAAGAATATTGCATTATAGTGGACAAAGAGAAAAAGAGAAGTTATTGAAATTGGCGAATTATTTCAATGCAGTTTCTGGATATACTTGTAGATGGCCTTAAAAAAGCCATTGAAATAATCAAGAGAGTGAAGGAGGAGATAGAAGTTGTTTGTGATCAATGTAAGGATAGCGTTAAGGAGGAGAAGGTATGAGTGCAGAAATTAAAGTTGTAATAAAGACAAAAAACGGAGTAAAGATTGAACTTGAACAATCAGAGGCAAAAAGTTTATACCATGAGCTAAAAAACATTTTTGAAAAAGAGAAAGAATATATTCCACAGCCATATCCGTATCCGGTTAATCCGTATCCAATAAGACCGTGGTATGAGATCACATGGACAAGTGGAAATTATTCAACGAATTGTTATGCAAAGGAGAAGAAGGATGGATAAGTGGAAAAAGAGATATATATGGAGTTTGATAATTGGATTTATATTGACAGTATCGGGATGGTCAATGTGGGCTTGGCAATGGGAATTAATGCAAGGGTATAGAAGCGCTTCAAGGTGTTATAAGTTTCAAGCTGAATTTTGGAAAAAGGAATATATTGATTTATTGAGAAGCACGCAAGAGGAGAAATAATCATGGAGAGACCGAAGAAATTGCCGGAATATACAAGTGATCCAGATATGACCAATGGAACATATAGTCATACAAAGGATAGAGTTCGGTGGTATAATCTTGACTGGAATCAAGGGCATAATGAAGCCATTGACGAAATGCAGAAATGGATTGAGTGGTTGATTGATGAAGAGATAAAAATAATTAAAAAAGAATATATGTATCATGATGTTGTTTATAGAACCGGATATAAAGAGGCATTACAAGAATTAAAAAGGAAGGTGAAAGAATGAATAAGCCGAAGCCACAGAAAAAGGAAGGAGTAATTAAATTTTTGAAATATGATGGAGCTTGTGCTTATGCTAAAAATAAATTATATTCAGCAGGCTATAATTGTGCCATTGACGAAATGCAGAAATGGATTGAGGGGCTGATTGATAATATGCACTCTGTCATGGGTGGTGCAGGAAGTTATATTAAAGGATTTAGCGATGGATTTGAAAGTGCAAAAGAAGGATTAAAAAGGAAGGTGAAAAATGACAGTTGAGGAATTGAGAAAAGAGTTTGAAAAGGAATTAATTGAAAAATTTGAAGATAGATTAGATATAGATGCTATTTTTGAACATGGGCGAAAATCATATAATTATTGGACACAATATTCTGAATGGCTGGAGCAGAAGATCATAGGAGAAAGGAATACTCCTGCTTGGGCTATTTGGCAAAGAGAGGGATATAATAAAGGAATGAATGCAGAAAGCGAAAGAGTGTTGAGGGTGATTGATGAGGAGATAAAAAAATATGAAAAAGATAAAATTCAAAGTGGAAGCAAGGCATTATTACAAATGGGTTTAATATCAGAAATGTTAGAATTAAAAAGGAAGGTGAAGGAGGAGAAGGATGGGAGTTGAAAGAGTGGATTATAGCAGTGAAGATGAATATCAACAAGCATTACAACAAGAACAATTAGAATATAAACAACAACAAGAAGAACATGCTCAAGAGAAAGAAATGAACGATTGTTTAAGTTACTTATCAGAAATTGTGGAAAGATATGGATATAATTTAGTCGAATATTGCCTACGAGCATTTGAACCGAATAAAAAGAAATCAAAATCTAGATCTAGAAAATATGATGGAGACGAAATACCATTTTAGAGGATGAGAACATGAAAATATTAGTATACATTAAAAATGATATGATAAGTATATTAAAGAGATTAAATGATTTGCATAATATTGCAGTTAAGTTAGAAAAATCTATTAATAAACTAAATGTTCAATTAAAGGGAGATATTAAAGAGATTGATGAGATAATTAAAAAATACAAAAAAGTAATAGAATTTTATGAAATAAATAAAAATAAGGAGGTAAGAGATGGGAGAAATAGCTGATTTAATAATTGAAGGATATTGTTGTGCTGAATGTAGCATATATTTTGAAGAGCCACATGGATATCCGGTATTATGTAATGACTGCTGGAATAGCCGAACAAAAGAAGAAAGAGAAGGATATCAAAAATCAATTTATAAGGAGGCGTAATAATGAGCGATGTTTTGAAAAGTTATTATATTGGCGATCCAGATGAACCTTATAAAAGAGGTCAGAGTAAGAACAAGCAAGTTCACTGTCTATGTTGGTTATTAATTTATAAAAAGGGTAAATTTTTTGCTAATAAAAACGAATATAAAATATCTAAAGGTGGCTCGGGTATTGGTACTGTAAAGTCAATAAAAGAAGCAAAATCAATGTTGTATCAATTTGCTGTTAGATATTTAAAAAATATGCAGAATGAACGCATTGATGAATTGAGTAGAATTAATAAAGCTTTAAAGGAGCTTGGAAGCGAGTCAGAAAATTTAGATAAGTTTATGGGTGAATATAAAGATTAATTAATTTGGAGGTGTAATATGAATAAAATTACAATAATATTTTTTATTTTTATTTTTAGTATTAATATTTATGCTAAAGATATAGTTGGTTGGGAGAACTTAAAGTGGGGAATGTCAATGAAAAAAGTTATTAAAGAGTCAAAGACTGTGATTATAAGAAAAGAAAAATTTGATAACGGGACAATGTTAATAACAAAGACGATGAAAAAATTTGAAGCTATAAATGTGATGTATATCTTTTTGAAAAAGAAGCTTTTTTCAGTGGTTGTAACATATCAGCCAGGACACAATTTTTTTAATGTAGTAAGAGAATGTAATAAGAAATATGGGAAAGATTATTTAGAAGCAACTACTGATTATGAAGATTCCAGACATATTATATGGAGATTAAAGAAGACTATAGTTCATCTTAAGTTGACTAATATGAATTACGGCCCGATAAGAACTTCAGTTACTGTTTATAAAAGAACTAAAGAATGGAAAGAGATTTTACCTGAAAGTATTCAAACATTAATGAAAATATACGGGAAATAGATATAAAAAAGTTTCAATAATATTGAAATTTCTTGTTTACATTGTAACTTAAAAGATATATAATATAAATGTAATGTTAAAAAAGCAAAATCTTATTAAGGATAATGCTAGATATACTTTTCATCCCATTATACAATTGATTATAAGCTGCGCACCTTGATCTCGGTGCGTGGCTTTTTTTTTATTTATTTATGGAGGTTTTAAATGTTGTCTTTATCTTCATTAGGCGAAAGAAAGTTTAAAGAAGCTTTCAATATTAAAAACGATATTTCTTCTGATTCACAGCCTCAGACAATTCACGAATTAGCAAAATTAAAAGCTATAGAGAATGCAGGACTTCAACAGATTGATTTTTTAAAAAGTTATCAAAATGATTTATTATTTTATAAACAAAATAGAAAAGGGAATGGCGCGATAAATGCTCCAAAAGGAATGATAGAGCCAGCAGAATGGATGGCAGAATGGGGATACGGCATTCATGGAGTAAGAGAAAAATTCTTTCATTTATCGTTTAGAATACTTAGACAAATAGCTCAAAGAACAGCTCCAATAAGTACAATACAAAATGTAAGATGTATGCAGATAAGACCTTTTTCTGAAACAAGTTATAATGATGACGATGTTGGGTTTAGGGTTAAATTGAAAGATAAAAAAGGAACGCCTTCTAAGAAAGATGAAAAAATAATGAAAGAGATTGAAGAGTTTTTATTATATTCTGGATATACTAACTTCGAGGGTGCAGATGAAAGAGAAGAAGGTTTATCAGATGTTGTTGAATTGATTACAAGAGAAATGATGACTATTGATCAAGTAGCTATAAGTCTTAGAAGAAATAAAAAAAATAAAATATTAGATTATTGGATATTAGATGCTGCTACGATTAAAAGGACGATGAAAGACAAGGGTTTTCAGGGAGACAAAAGTATTGCATTCGTACAAGAAGTAAATGGAAGGTTTGTAGAGACATTCACAAAAGATGATCTAATATTTTATTTTATGAATAGAAGAACAGACATAAGGCAAAGAGGATATGGATATTCTTACATTGAAATGTCTCTCGATATGATAACTGCTTGGCTATTTGCAATGGCATATAATAAAGAGATATTTAATTCGTCTTCACAGCCTAAAGGAGTAATTTCTTTCGAAGGAGAGAAAATTGAACAAGGTGATTTAGAAGAACTTCAAAGACAATGGATATCAATGTTTCGAGGCGTAAAAGGAATGTGGAGAACTCCATTTTTGCAGCACAACGCAAAATGGATACCAATAGCTCCTCCGAATAGAGATATGGAGTTCAATGAATATACACAGACATTAGCTTCATGGATATGTGCGATTCACGGAATAGACCCAGCAGAATTAGGTTTAAGATTTAATAGAACACAAGCTACATTATATGAAAATAGACAAAATGAAATAACTTATAGTAGAGATCGAGGGTTAAAAGATATATTAGCTTTCGTTCAAAGTATTCTTAATAAGATAATTGAAAGAGTACCAGAATGGGATCCTTATAGAATGGAATTCACTGGAATAGAAGCTAAAGATCAATTAGCAGAACTTAATGTAGATGAGAAACAAACACAAGTATATATGACAATAAATGAAAAGAGAAAAGAAAAAGATCTTAAGCCTATAGACGGTGGAGATATAATTAATAATCCAAACTTTCTACAAGCACAACAAATGAAACAGATGAGTGAGATGCAAGGAGGGATGAGTGTTGGAAATGAATTTGGTGAAGAACCTGAAGAAGATATAGAAGAAACACCTAAAGAAAAAGAACAACCCAAAGAAGAATTTAAATTTGAAAAATCAAAACAAGATTATATAGAGATCTTACCATGAAAAAATTGATATTGAAATTAGAGAAATCAAAAGAATATCCTATAGGGCATATAAGTCAAAAGACTGGATTGAAAAAAATAAGTAAAGGAAAGTGGGTATCTATAAGTAAAAAAGAAAACAAATTAAGACTTGATGTTATTTCTTCTAAAGATATAAAAAAACTTAAAGAAGATATAGAATTAAGGAATGAATTTATAACACAAAATCAAGTATTCGTTAGGGATGTTATTAATAGAATAATGTCAAAAATAAAAAATGTAGATGACTCAGTTCAAAATGCAAATATAGGCTTTATAAAAGCTATAGATAAATTTAATGTAAAAAAATCTTCAAAAGCTTTTTTATCTTATGTAAGAAGCTATATGACAGGATATATATTCAAAGGAATAGCAAAAGAAATGAAAGGATTAGATAGAGATGCGTATATATCTTCATTTTCTTCTAAAGAAGAAGAGACTTCTAAAGGAATAGAAGAGATTGTAGAAGATCCAAGACAAAAGAAAGATATAGAAGAAGTTGAATTTAAGAGAAATATAGAATTGATGAAAGAAAGAATAAAAAGCAAAGAAGCAAAACAGATTTTAGATTACATGTTGCAAGGTTATAATAAAGCTTCTATTTCAAGATTAACAAAGACATCAAAAGCGAATATAACAAAATTAGTCAATAAACATATAAAACCGATTGCAAAAGAATTTCTCGCTAAATCTAAAATATGGCAAGAATTTATTCAGTTTTTAAAGGAGTTTTAAAATGAAATTGATTTTTAAATCTCAATCTCAATTGAATACGGGTATAAAAGTTGAAAGAGAACATGATGATTTGTATAATTACTTTGAAAAGTATTTAAAGACAAAAGGAATAAAAATGCCTATAGATAAAAATGAATTTGCAAAAAAAATAGCATTAGTTCATTTAAAAGAGCTTAATGATTATTATGATAAATTAGCAATTATGGAGGGAGAGCATGAATAAACAACCATTTTTAAACGATGACAATTTTTTTAAAAATACTGAAATGGATGAAGGTGGCAATTTAATTAAAAGTAAAAAAGGAAGATGTGGTGGAAATCCTATCGGAGCACAAGGCGGTCCACAAGATGGAACAGGCCCGGGAGGTAATAGAGAAAAGATGGAGAAGTTAGGATCAAAAGAAGCCGTTGAAGAAGAAAAAGAATTCGAAATATCTGATGAAGCACATAAATTAGCACATAAAGTTTTAAAGAACGAAATGAAACTTAATGATGCACTTAAAGAAATTAGAAAAGAAGAGAAGTCAGGTTTTATGAAATACATTAGAGAGTATGGAGGAAAAAAATGATACAGCCATTTTTAAATGATAGTGATTTTTTCAAATCAGTGGGGATTGACGAGGGTGGCAACTTAATGAAATCTAAAAAGATGCCAATAGGTACAGTATCTAAAGGTTACAAAAAAGTTGCCGAAGGTAAGTGGGTACCAGTAAAGAACGAAAAAAAAGATTCTAAAGTAAATGGTGAGATATTAAAACCTGAACAGAGAATGGAAGGTCTTTCAAAAATAAAAGATTTAAAAGATCTTAAAGAATCTTCAAATGCTATATTAAAGGATTTAGATAAAGAAGGATTTGAACGAGTAGACATTTTAAGATTTCTTGTTAGTACAGCAATGAGAACTCCTACGGGCGGTAGATATGATAGAATGAGAGGATTAGTGAATGAAAATGATTATGATAAATTTAGTAAAGCTGTTAATGGTATATTCGCTGATTTAGTAGAAGATGGTTTTGAAAGCAACGACATATATCAATTTATTTATAGAAAAATAAAATAAGGAAAAAATGAATGGAAGAATTAGTAATTTCAATAAAACAGATAATAGGTTCTTCTTTATTATATTTAATTGTATCAATTTTTTTAGCACAGTTGATAATGAAGTTTGTATCATATTGGGTTAAAAGAGTATTTTATATATCTCGATTAAAATCAATGAATATACTCTCAGAAGATAGATGGGTAAAAATAGATGGGTTAGAAGGAGTTACAGAAAGAAAAGGAGATATGATAAAATTAAAAAATGAAAATTGTATTACATGGATACCTATTAGAAGAATAATTGAAAATTCAGTAGTTTCTATACCTATAATAAAAGATGGTAAAAAACAGGAAAAAAGATGAAAAAATCATTAACATTTTCAGGATATAAACTTCAAGGAAGAACAAAGATAAATGGTCTAGATATTTCTATAGAGAACAAAAAAGGCTCTGTTCGATCTGGAACAGATAAAGATGGTCGCGAATGGAAAACTAAAATGCATTATCCTTATGGATATATAAAAGGAACCATTGGAAAAGATAAACAGCATTTGGATGCGTATATCGGGAATAATAAAAACAGTGACGTTGTTTACATCGTACATCAGAACGATCCAGTTTCGAGACAGTACGACGAAGATAAAGTCATGGTGGGTTTTAATTCAGCAGATGAAGCGAAGAAAGCGTATATGAATCAATACGATAGACCGGGGTTTTTTGGTAGCATGACAGAAATGGGAATGGATGAGTTTAAAGAAAAAATATTTTCAGATAAATGGAAAGGAAGCATGATTAAATCGTTAGGAGGTGATAGAATGGGAGTTCTATTAGCAAATAAAAATGATGGAAGTTTAATATTAATCAAAGGAAAGAAGATGCCTATAGGCACAGTAAGTAAGGGTAGAAAGAAAGTTAAAGAAGGTTTGTGGATACCGATTAAGAAAGAGAAAATAGGAAAACAAGTAGAGAAAGAAACTATTAGTGCTGACATAAAAGATGGCAAATTAAAAGTTAAGAAGAAAGATTTTATACCGTTAAAAAAAGATATTAATGTAGTAACTAGAAGTGGAAAATCAGTAATAATACGTAAGAATGATAAAATAAAAATTACGAAAAAAGGTGATAAATTTGTTCAGTTTATAACTGATAAAGACAGTGAACCGGTTAGAATGAATAAAAAAGAATTTATAAATTCAATAAAATCAAAAGAAGTAAATTTAAAGAAAAAAACAAAAGATTATAAAAAAGGAGATTCTGTTGAAATAAGTTTTGAGCCGGGATTAATCGATAAGGGAGTAGTTATTAAAAACAATAATGATGGAACATTGAAAGTAAAATGGGAAGATGGTAGTATTATAAATAAAGTGGAGATTAAAGATTTAAATAACGGGTTAAAAGAAGAAAATAAAACAAAACAAGAAATGGATGCTTATGATAAAGAAATAAAAGAGATGGAAAGCAATGTTGTTAATGCTGCAAAAATTTGGCCAGAAGCAAGTAAAAAATCAATAGCTAATTTTCAGAAACAACAAAGAGAAGCAATACAACAAATAAAAGAAAAACAGAAAATTTTATTTGAAAGTAAAAAGAAATTATCAAAACAAGACGAAAAGAATATAGTTGATGAATTTGTTTTGTTTAGTGGATTAGAACCTCATGAAGCAGATCAAGATACGATTGATAAATATCTGAAAAAAGAATTATCTAAAGAATTTGATAAAGATAAAGTAAAAGATTTTTTATATAATTATAAACAAGAAGAAGTTATTAAAAAAGAACAAAGACATGGTCGAAGTGAATAATGAAATTATTTATACCAAATCATTTACAAAATAAAGAATGGGAAATACAATCACTTTTAATTAAAGCCGATAAAGAAATAACTAAAGCAGAATTAAGTGATTTCAGATGGGTAAGAGAATATCAAGAAGCATTGATGGAATATGTTCAGGATGTATTCAAACAAATAGCAATTGGTGTTGGATTAAAGTTGAATGTAGATCCTTCTAATATAATGCAAAAATCTGTTAAAGTTTCATTAGATATTCTTCAAAAAGCTGCTAATGGTGAAGAGATCGAAAATGCTTTGTTTTATAAATCTCTTTTTTCTAATTTAAAAGAGAAATTCACTATAGCAAAGAACTTCTTTAAGAAATTTGGGTTCAATAAAGGAAAGCCATTACAACCATTAAATATAAAAGGAAAACTAAAATATAACCCAGAAACAGGAATGCCATTAACGACAGAAGAATGGAATAATTTGACAAAAGAAATTGTAGATTTTCTAGGAGATAAAATAGGGACATTAGAAGAAGAGCTTGTTGTAAAAGCAGGTTTAATGGGAAAACTAATGCAAGTAATGGAAGAAGATGGGATTCCAATTGACGAACAAAAGAAAATGTCGCATGACGATGTTGAATCAAGGTATGGTTATATTCCTGATAATACAGAAGATGCAGTAAAGAAATTTAACCTGTCTGACCCAGAAATTGCAGCAATTGAATATTCAAAACAACACGCTGCAGAACATCTTGCAATAGAAGACGGAAGTCTAAAAAACAAAATAGTTAAATTAGTTAGAGAACAAATAACGGGCGGGTTAGAGGATGGGTTGACAGCTCAAGAATTAACACAAAGATTATTCTGGATAGATCCTACAGATGAACTTGGAAGAAGATTTTCACAAAAAACAATTGACGCAATAAACAGAGATTGGAGGAGAGTGAGTATAACAGAAATTTCATACGCATTAAATAACGGATACTTAGAAGCTGTAAATCAACAGAAAAAGAAAGAAGGCAAAAGTACGTATTTTGTTTTTTCAGGGGGTATAATACCAACATCATCAAAACAATGTATTAATTGGTTAGGGACAATAGTAAAGTATGTAGATAAGCCATTAAGCGATGATGAAATAAACGACCCACACGCTCGATATGCTATATGGCGCGGTAAAAATAATGTGGGGAGAAATGGAGCCAATTGGTGGATATGTATTCCTGCCCATCCGCAATGTATTCACTATTGGTCCGAAATTGATCCTACAGTAGAGGAATGGGACAGTTCAATTAATAAGGTGGTATATAAAATTTAAATAGGAGAAAAACAATAAAACAACCATTTTTAAATGATGAAGAATTTTTTAAATCAAACGCAATTTATGACAGTGGAAATCTTATGAAGGCAAAGTATATCAAACGGACTGGAGTCCCGGGCGACTACAAATATTGGTACATGGATCCTAAGACACATAAATTGAAGGAAGGATTTAAAACTTCTCCATATAAAAAAGAAAAGAAAACTGAAGATCCATTGCCAGTACAAAAAAAAGAAAAATATAATGGTTTTGAGGGTAAATTAAATAATGTAAGTGGACACGGCAATTCTGGTAATTTTATAATAAAGAAAGACGGTACATTTAAATTTGATGTTGATGGAATTGGTGTAAAAGAAGGAAAACTTTCTGATATAACAAATGAAGAAATAAAAGATTATTTTGAAATAACTGATAACAGCTTTAAGACTTTAAAGAAAGAGTTAGATAAAGCAAGAGAAAATTTAAAATAATAATGAATGTAAAATTGTATATAGATAATATGGGCTGGTCAAATGAACGCTACCAGGCACTCGATGGTGAACTGAGAGATGTCGTGGAGAAGCTTGAACAATATATAAAATTAAAAAATCCTATAATTATTCATTTATATAAAGACATTAATAAAAAAAATGATATTAGAGCTGAATATGATGAAGGCATAATAATCATTTATGAATCTACTTCTGATTGGAGAGGAGATTTCATTCATGAATTTGCACATCAGATTTGTAGATATGATGATTTAAGATCTTTAACAAAAATAAAACTAAAAGATCTTAAGAAGAAGCTTCAAAAAAATAATGGTGATGGTAGAATATTTATTAATGATCATGTATATTCAGAAGAGAAAGAGATATTAGCTACATTATTTAAATGGTATATTTCAGGAAAAATAATCGATGAAGCTTATGAAACAGTATTAAAAAATTATTGTCCTGAAGGATATCTTATAATAGAAGATATTTTAAATAAAGAGAAATTACAGAAATCAACAGGCTTATATTTTTTTAAAGCTAAAAAGTATCCAATAGGTTACATAAGCCAGAAGACTGGATTGAAAAAAGTAGCCGAAGGTAAGTGGGTACCTGTAAAAGAAGAGCAAAAAATAGAAAAGAAACTTAAAGAATTTAATTATTATAATTTACCAAGATCAGGAATGTTTGAAGAAAATGGAGTAAAATATATTGGAGCTTTTCATGGAACATCAAAGAAAAATAAAGATAAAATATTAAAAGAAGGGTTATTACCATCGTCTGAAACTGGAATAATATCTGGGAGTGTAGGACAAGAAGATATTAGTTTGACAGATAATTTTGAATTCGCAGAGTCTTATGGGCCAGATACGATTTTATATATAAAGATTCCATTAAATGATGCTGAAAATTTTGATTTTAAAGAATCAAAAGGATATGATATTGACGATCCATCAGAATATAATTTCAGTAAAATTCCAGCACAATATATAAAGGGGATATATAAAAAAAAATTAAAGAAATCTTTATTTTTTAAATCTAGAAATCATAAATATGTTAAAAGAACTGGGGTTAAGGGAAATTACAAATACTGGTACAAAGATCCAAAGACAGGAAAATTAACAACAAACGAAAAAGAAAGCATTAAAATAAAAAAAATAGATTTTGGAGAATATGAAGTAAAATTTAAAGATACAACTTTTCATATAGAAAGAACAGACGAGAAAAATACATGGGATTTATATGTTACTAATAAGAAAGAAGGAAATGATCATGAATGGAGTAAAAGATTTAAAACAAAAAAAGAAATTGTAGATTATGTAAAAGATGAAATAGAAGATTTAAAAGATGAAAATAAGAAACAATTTACACTAAAAGAAGTAGAAAATATTATGTCTGAAGGTGTTAAATCTGCGAATATTATATTTGATTCAGAAAAAAATGATAAATTTATAAAAGAAAAAGTAAATATAAACGACATAGAAAGTAATTTAACTTATAACGATTATATTGATGATCCTGATGCAGAAGAATCTCTTGGTATAATTCATTCGTTAGTTGATAAAATAAAAAATGGTATAAAATTACATCCAATTGTTGTAGATGAAAATAATAAAATAATGGATGGATTACATAGATATATAGCATATCTTTATTTAAATAAAAATGAAATAGAAGTATTTAAAAGAATCAATAAAAAAAAATTAAAAAAGTCTAAATTTCAATTAAGAATATCAGATAAAAATAACTTTCTTAAAGCTAAAACTCTTCCTATAGGGACAGTGAGAAATTGGAAGGGTGGAAAGTTTAAAAAGGTCGGTAATAAGACCTGGAAATTTGTAGGAGAAATAAAAGAAAAGAAATCAGAAACAAAAAAAGAAAAATTTTTATTAGAACAAATTCCAGTAAAGGGATTGAATAAAGGAATAGATTTTAAAGCTAATGAGAAGTTCTTGAATGATGAAATTAAAGAATATTCATATAAGAATTCTTCTATCTATCAAGGTCATGAAAAACTTTATAGCCATTATAAAATACAAATTGCTGATATAAAAAATGCAATTAAAAATAAAACTTATTGGCATGAAGATTATTCAATGAAAAAAATTAAAGGTGATGAACTTAAACGTGTACTAAAAAATAAAGAAGAAAGACTTAAAGAAAGAAAACAAATACTTCATGAAATGAGTCATCTTGAAGTATTAGAAGATTTTGCTAAAAATCTTACTCCAGTACATAGTTTATCAGCAGAAAAGTTTATAAGAGTATTGAAAAGTGGAGGGTTGAAATCGTTAGAACAATTGGGAGAGAGTGGAAAGCAAGCTGGATATGCAATAGTTGAAAGTGAGATAAGACCAGAATTTGGTGATGAAATAACTGAGAAAATATACAAGGAGATAAATGATGTTGGAAAGATAGCTGGAACAAGAGCAAATCTTGTTAAATTTCTTGGTGGAAATTATGATGTAAAGAAAGGAGGACGTTTAGCAAAAATCTTAAATAAATTATACGATAATTGGGAAGAAATAGAGACGGGTGCTATAGGGTATGAGGTAGATAAAGAGTTAGGAACAAATAAACATGTCTTTAGTATACTTGGTCCAAACGGAAATGGTAGTGGATACGGAGAAATAAGTATAATATTAAAGCCTGAGATAATGGAACATCCAGATTTTAATATGACGCCAGTAGCTGGGACTAGTTTTTATAGTGGGGAAATGTATGATCATAGAGAATGGACAAAAGAAAAAAGAGGATATAAAGTTGGAGATGAATTTCAAGAAGATAAATATACATTCAAAATCATTAAGATAGATGAAGGTAATGATGAATTAGAAATAAAATATATAAATGCTAAAGGAAAACTGGGTGCTGGCAAAAAAGAAAATATTGGGAAAATCTATACAGAGAGCTTTAGAGATTTTGAAAGAATGTTTAATGTCGAATTAAAACAAATTATACAACCAAGACAAGAAGATAGAAATATTCATTTTAATAAATCAAAACTTAATGCTAAAGAGAATCCTAAATATTACGAATATATGGCTAAAGATATAGCAGCTCAAGGGAGTATAAATGATTATTTAAATAGACAGTCTCATGGAAAGTATGAGGGGCATCTTCCAAGTTTTGTGCCTACGAGTATGTTTGCTGAAGTTATTATTGGAAATTTAGGAGCTGAAAGATTAATGACAGAGCTTGAAGATACTGATAAAAAATTTGCTGACAAAATGAATCAAGCAAAAGATTACAAGGAATATATCAAAATTCTAAAAAGTCATTTAGAAAAGAAAGGAATAAAAATAACTGTATTAGAAAATGATACAAAAATTCTTCCATATATGGAAAAAAGTTTTAAGGAAGGAAAGTGGAAAAAACAAAAATAAAATTAAATGAATATGTTAGGATTATAGGTCATTATAGAATTGGGCACGTTGTGAATATAAAAGAAACTAAAGAGGGTAGAATATATAAAGTTCATTTATTGTCAGATACGAATGGAACTTTTGATTATAAAGAAGATCAATTAATAGGTTTGAGGATTATATATAATGCAAAGAATTAAAATAGGAAAATGGAATAGTTACAATGTTTTTATGAACAAGAATAAAGAAAAAGTATATTGGACGATAGAAGACAATAAAGGAAATATAACAAATAAATTTGAAAGCAAAGAATCTTTTGGACATTGGGTTTTTCATTCTGGATTTAAGCCAGGCAACGATAAAAAATTAATATTAAGGAGAAAGAAATGAATATTAAAAAATTCTTTAAAAATATTTTTGGTAAAGAAAATCAAGAACCGTTAATTGAAACATTTAAAGATATTCAAGGACAATTTAGATTTAGAGTGAGAGCTAAAAATGGAAAAATTATAGCGAATAGTGAAGCGTATTTAACCAAACAATCTTTAATGAAAGGAATAAAATCTTTGAAAATAACAACTAAAAAAGCAAAGGTGGTTGAAAAGTGAATGTAGAAAATATAGCAGAATATCAAAATATCAGGATAGAATTGAACGGAATAGAAAAAGAAATAGAGAATTTGTTTAGAATGCTCGAAAAAAAACAAAGAATAGATTTTGATAGATGTTCTGATTATGGAGAGAGAGGATTTGTATTACATTTATTTTTTGATCAAATAAATATACAAGCTTTAAAAGAAGAAAATATAGAGAAACTTAAAATTTTATTAATCAAATATGACAATTTAAGAACGTTGCAAAGTAGAGCTGAAGAAAAAATGAATATAGATAAATCGATAGAAAAATCTAATAAAAAAACGGATATATATTAAATGATATTAATAGATAAAGAAGTATATCATAAATTAATAAATATAAAAGAAAGAGAAGAATGTGGCTTTGCTACTAGTATTGTAAATAAGATTAACAATTTATTTCCAGTAAAAAATAAATCAAAAAATAAAAATAAATTTAAAATGGGATTTTGTAGTAAATTAAAATCATTGCTTAAAATATATTTTACAAATTATAATTTAATTGCTATATATCATGTTCATATTCATACAAATAAACTTTCTTCTATTGATATAGATAATATGATAGAAGGATTAATTTATATAGTAGTATATAAAGAAAATTTGTTTTTATATAGATTGGACAATAATAACAAAGATAAAAAAATATTACAATTAAAATATAAAGTAATATAGGAGAAATAAAATGCCGGGATTTATAAGAAATAAAAAAGATGAGGGCATTTGGACTAAAGCAAAATTTGCAGTTAAAAGAGAAAAAGGGATGTCTGATGAACAATATTGGGCGATAGTAACTTCAGTTTATAAGAAAATGGGAGGTGGTGGAATAAAAAAATCAATGATTGTAAATTTAAAGAATAGGAAAATATTAATAAAATGATATATAAATGTCCACATTGTGGAAGTAATATCGTTGATAATAGCAATATTACTTCTAAAGAAATTGTAATAAAATCTAGATTAGTGTTTTTAAACAACGATGGAAATGTATTGGGCAGATGTTTAAAATGTAAAAATGTTGTTGCTCTTCCATTATCTTTTACAAAATCTTCAGATATTCTTCAAGTAAAAGAAATAATAGATATTTAAAATAAATAAAATAGTCGGTTAACTATTTCGTTGCTTCTTGGTATTATAATAATAAAGAGGAGAAAAATTATGAATAAGATTGAAAGTTTAAATTTAAGAAAGGAAGTTTTTGAAAAAGAACGTGATGTACTCTGTAAAAAATTGTACATATTTGAAAAAAATGCTATTGATCAAACGAACAAAGAGGTTACTAAATCTCTTGATGTTGGAGCTAAGAATGTAAGAGTTAATATGTCACTCGGAAATATTACAGTTGTTTTATTTTCTCGCAAGATTGGAGAAAATCAATATGACAATGAAGCTAATATTTATTTGCATCGAAGTTGGAGTGAAAAGAAAAAGATTGAAGACTCTCCTTTAGAATTAAACTGGTTTTCAACAAGAGAAGATGAGAAAAATGAAAGAGAATGTCTAGATTATCTGATGATGTTAGGAAAACTTGCAGAGATCTTAAAAAACGGAAAACATCCTTTAAAGAGTATTCTCATTAAAGGATATAATAATGTATTCGGAGGAGAAATTAAAGAATTAAGATCAAAGAAACACGAATTAGAAAAAGCTATTAATGAAATAGACATAGAAATTCAGAAAATCAAAAATGATGAGATGATCAATTTTTTCAAAGAAGGAGATAAGATTTATTTTAATGCGAGTTGGGTTTCATGTTACAAAATAGGAAGAGGAATTTACAAGTATGTAGAGATCAAGAAAATTACTGATAAGAAAGTTACTATTCTTTGTGGAAGAACAAAGTATGATGATGAATCTTATTATGATAAGAGATCAATTAGTAAAGAAGAATTGATTGAATTTTATCATTTAATTAATACTTATAAATATGATAAAGATTATCGAGATAACGGAAAAATTATTTACAGTAAGTATCTTCGTGCAAAGCTTAATGAAAATGTTCTTGAAAAAGACCCAGAAGTTATTGAAGTAAAAAAAGAAGAATATGAAAATAAAAAATAATGGAGGTCAATTATGAGTAAAGAAAAAGAAGGTTTTATTATTAACAATGTAAAAAGAAATTGGCAGGCTGAATGTATTTACAATTTGATAATGGAGCATAAAGATAGCATTAAGTTTGTTTTAAATGGAAGGATCTTAGTAATTTCTAATTTTGAAAATTGTAGAGAAAGAGGATACACTTTGCGCATTAGTATTAGAAACAATGAAACTAAAGAAACTACTAGAAAAGAATTATCATTTGCAGAAAATAGAAATTCTGATAGTATTGTAGTATATCCTTTTGAATGGAATAATGAAAATTGTGAAAAAGACTATGAAACAAAAACGAAGTATTTTAAACCAGAAAGTTTCTATGAAGTGTTTGATTATATACTTAAATATTTTGATATTAAATTATAATACATAACCTAACCGTTATGTAGGGGTGGAGTTTTTTACATACCCTCCCGTCAGTTTCAACTGACTGTATGTTTTCTCCACCCTGTTTTTCATAGGAGGTGTAAAATGGAAAAATGGAAATTACACTTAGATATTAAGGATGTTTGGAAAAAATATCCAGATCAAGCTCTTTATTTACATGTAGAAGTTTTTAATCAAGCTAGAGATGAGATTTGTAAAGTACTTAGAAAACATAATATAAAGATTGAAAAAATATTTGGTGATGATGCTATAATGGAGTATGAAGAAATAGTTGATAAACTTGAATGCTCAGAAAATTTAATAGAATTCAATAACTTTTGGGACGAGTTTTATGATTTTTGTGATAGTTATAGAATTTGGGTTATTACACAATTTTGATATATAATATTGATTTAATATATTAAATCTCTCTACAGTGATAAGAGAGTATTCAGCAATTATTGCAGGGTGTTGTTAACAAATATTATTAGTAGTATATAATTAAAATAAGGAGAGAAGTAAATGAATTGGAATATTCAAAAAATAAAATTAAAAGGAAGAGACACAGAATATTATTCATATATTGAGAGTTTTGTTATTGGCCATGTATTTCAGGAAGACGATGAGCATATATATGTTAAAGTATTTGAAGGCGATATACATAATAATATGTGTTATGGTAGTGTTGAACGCATAATGAAAATAGATATAGAAAAAAGAGAAACATTGTTGCCAGAGTATAATTTTTTTGGAGGAAATATTATAAAGGAGTAGATAATAATGCAGACATTCTTACCATATTCAGATTTTTATAAATCTATTTCTATACTTGATAATAAGAGGCTTGGAAAACAGAGAGTAGAGGCTAAGCAAATATTGAATATAATAAAAAATAAAAAAAATAGGTATGAATATAAATGTAATAAATGTGGAGCTATATATAGAGAAAAAAAATCATATTGTATTTCTGTAAAATTAAATGATATTATTAATGTGGAATTATCAAAAATATGTGGTGGCAAAATAAAAAAGCTTGGTTATATAAATCATCCTATAGTAAAAATGTGGTATAATTATGAAAATGCTTTGAAATTATATTATAATATTTGTTTATCAGTATGGATGTCAAGAGGGTTTAAAAATAATATGGAATATGAGAATATAAACGGTCATGTTGATTTTCCTTTATGGATACATAGTTTGGTATTTACTGATAGCCACAAGAGTAATCTCGTCAGAAAGGATCCAAAATATTATAGACAGTTTTTTCCAGATATAAGAGATGATTTGCCTTATGTTTGGATTATGAGGGGACAAAATGAAAATAAAAATAAATGATAAGATTAAATATTAACAGTATTTCTTACCTAAAAAAGTTTCAAAAATATTGAAAAAATAGGTTTACTTTTCAATGAAGCTGATATATATTGTACTTATTAAGTAACAAAGGTTTTTTTGTATACAATCTTATTTTTAAGGACACAAGTCCAGTATGTTTAAGAGGGCATACTGGACTTTTTTTTATTTATGGAGAATATGGAATTAAATCAATTTTCATTTCCTGCTTTAATTAAAAAGACTGGAGAAGAAACAAATGGAAGAATACCAGTCGAAATTATTCCAAACAAGCCTACAATAGATAGAGTAAATGATAAAATACTTTTAAAAGCTTTTGATGATGATTGTATAAAATCTTTCATTTATGATGGTGTAATAGACTATGATCATATTTCTATTTTAGGAAGTACTCCAGTAGAAAGAGCGACTGCAATAATTGGTGAGCCTCAGAAACTGTTTATAGATTCAGAGAGAGGAGTACCCGTATGTCACGGTTTTCTTTTTAAAGGGAATCCTTATGTAGACAATGCAATAATGCCTGCATTAAGAAATGGAAGTAAAATATTTGGAGCTTCTTTGGGTGGGAAAATATTACAAAAATCTTCTGATGTAGATAAAGCTACGAAGAAAAAAATAAATTCAATTTCTAAGATAAGTCTCAAACATATCGCTATCACTCCGTTGCAGAAAGCTGTTCACCAAGAAACTTCAGTAAGTTTAATAAAGTCATTTAATGGAGATGAGAACTATGAAATACAATTTTCGTCTTATGATGAATTCTTAAAATCATTTTCTGATGTAGAATTTTTAAATAAAGCTTTAGAAGCAGGGAGCGTTACAAATATAGCAAATCTTTCTGGTGGACAAGCTGTTCAAATGCAATCTATTGAAGGGGATAAGAAAAAGAAAAACGTTGATTATAGAAAAATAAGAAATGCAATTCCATTCATTATGGATAGTCTTGTCTCAGGTAATTTAAAAGGAAATTATTCAGATTATCAAAAATATTTTGAAGATAAAGGCTTCAATAAAGAAGAAGCCGAAGAAATTATAAAGCTAATTGCAACAAATAGTGCTTCAATAGCTAAATTAACATTTTAAGAGGAGGTAAATATTATGGGCGATAAGGAAAAAATTGATTCCACAACCGCTCCTCAGGAAGATCAGTCTTCTGAAGAAAAAGATTTAAAAAAGACTCTTGATGAAAATCTTGAAAAGATGGGAGATCTTATTAAATCTAAATCTCATAGCGAGATCAAAGAGCTTTTAAAAAGTGAAAAAATGAGAAAGAAAATCAAGAATTATATGAAAGAATATGACGAAGAAGACGAAGATGAGGAAGAAGAAGAAGAAAGTTCTAAAGTTGAAAAATCTTTAAAAGAAACGATTGCCGATAATGAAGAAGTTATTGATGCTGTTCCTGTTCTTAAATCATTTATTGATGTTCTTTCAACTGCAATCGACGAGATTGGAGGTTTGAAAGAAGAGATTAGTGATTTAAAAAAATCACAGGAAGAAGCAAACGATCTTCAAAAAAGTATTGCTGAAACTTTTGAATCTTCAACTGAATTGATTAAATCAATTTCAGAAGAAGTAGAAGGGATCAGTAATACTCCAAACAGAGTAAAAGGTAAAATAACAAAAGAAGATGTATTAGAAAAATCTGGATTTAATGAAGATTCAATTAATATGCCTTCAAAAAAGGCTGTTAAAGGAATACTCATGAAAGCAGTTCAGGAAGGTTCAGTAGATTCTGCCGAGATTACTAAATATGAGTTATCTGGGTATGATCTGAAATCACTTCAGCCCGATACTCTTAATTTGATTAAAAGTAATATATCAAAACAGGAGGTGAATTAATATGGATTTTCGTGAACAAATGTTTGAAGGCTATGGAGAATCCTCTCTTGCTGAAGTTAATGATTTAGTTAAAGCCCTTCAAGCTCAGGAAGGCGTGACTGATATCGCTGCACTTAATCAAGGTGGAGCTCTCCAGATGCAATCTCTTGAAAGTACGTTAGCAATGCTTACATTTCAGGAAAAGCATTTAAAACTCTTTAAGGATATAGGTATAACAAAAGCTTATAGTACTCTTGAAGAATATTCAGTTCAGGACGGATATGGAACAGAAGGCGGTTTTGTAAGTCAGATGGAAAACCCAGAAGAAGGAGATCCTGATTTTCGAAGAGCTTACGCTGTCATTAAGTATGTGAGAACGCTTTGGAAAGTTTCTGATGTATTACCGTATGTCAAAACAATTTCTAATGCAGAAGTTCTTTCAGTACAGGCAGCTATGATGAGAGCTCTTAGAACAACTGAAAAGAATTTATTCTATGGTGATAGTACGATGGTACCTCAGTCATTTGATGGTATTATTAAGACAATTAAGAATAACGGTTCGACTGATCACGTTATAGATCTTAGAGGTTCAACAATTACAGAAGCAAACATGAGAGATGGAGCAGAAATAATTGCAGCTAATTTTGGTGTTCCAACTGACATGTATAATTCACTTGCTGTACAGACTTCTATAGATCAGTTATTGAGTACAACAGCAAACAATGCTCGTATTAATGTAGAAGCAGTTTCTGCAACAAGCGGGTTGCTTGCTCTTGGACACGCGGTGACACAGATGAGGACAGCTTTTGGGAACTTCAATTTAAAGCCTGATATTTTCTTAAGTGTTGAAGCTCAAGGCGTTCCTAAAATTAAAGATCCATCAACTCCTTCTACTTTAATAGAAGGTGCAACATCAACAAAAGCTCCCGCAACACCTTCAGCTTCAGTAGCAATAAATGCTCCTACAGTTGTGGGTTCATTATGGGCAGCTTCTGGTAGTGGTGGAAGAATTGCAGGCGATTATCAATATAGAGTCTCAGCCATCAATCAATATGGTAAATCAGCAGCTTGTGCAGCAACAACTGTAAAAACAGTTGCAGCTGGTGGAGCTTTGACAATTACTATAACATCTGGTGGCGGACCTTATGCACCTACAGCTTATGAAATTTATGGTGAAACATCTCCCGCGTCAGGTGTTTTTAGATATCTGACAACGGTAACGGCAGCAGCCGCATCATATCAAGATAAGAATGAAGAGATTCCCGGTACTTCACAGTCTGTATTACTTGATAATACAGTTGCTGGAGAACTTAGAACTATGTCTCTTTCACAATTGGCTCCTATTCATAAGGTAGAATATGCAAAGATCGCTCCTTACAGATGGGGTACAGTTAATTTCTATGTTGTACCTAAATGGTATGCACCTTTACGTTATGTATTATTTAAAAACGTAGGTGTAAATCAAGCAATTAGAAATCCTTTACTTGATCTGTAATGGATTAACAATATAAATATCTATGCTGGAGATAAAACTCCAGCATAGGTTTTATATGGAGAATATTATGAGAATATATAATATAAACGACCTTTATATAGCTGCTTTAAATAATCAAGAATATTTAGTAGGATCTTCTTTAGATAAACAAGATAGTAATGCTACTTTTTTTATTCTAGGTATTTACGGAGCTACAGGGTCAAATGCAGCAACCTTAAAAGACAAAGATGGCGGTACAGTTCTAGTAATTGAAAGCGATGTTGATTTTTGGTTTCCAATAAAGTTAGATGGGGGTTTTCAAGCATCAGCAGGTTCTTCTGTTACCGTTGTTTATTGTACAATAAGAAAATAAGGAGGAAAAAATAAAATGTCTAAAAGAACAGCTAGTACATATAATCCTGATTCAACTATAGAAGGCGTATCTCCTCAAGATATTTCTGATGAAGCAGTGGAAAATCGTCATATTGGTGATGATGAAGTAGATGCTGCTAAATTAGGAACTCTTGAAAGTAAAGATGCTCCTTTAATTGCTATAGTTGAGGATGTGACAACTGGAGCTGCTGATATCAAAATTTTTGATGCAGACGCTCCTTTTAAATTTGAGATTGTTGATGTTATTGTACAGCCGCGAGGTGCATCTGCAAATGGTACTATTAAATTAACAGATGGTACTAATGATATTACAAATGCAATGGTTTGCGCTGTTGATAAAACGATGGTTAAACCTGCAACAATTGATAACGACTATTCTGAAATTGCAAAAGATGGGACTTTACAGATAGTTTGCGCTGGTGACGTAATTGCAAGTACAATTGCACTCGTTACTATTCTTGTTATAAAGAAAGACTAAAAAAATATATGTAGCCGGTATGAAAATTATCGGCTACATTTTAAATGAAATTATATTTTTAAAAATATATATAAAGGAGAAAAACTATGAAAGTTAGACATCTGGGTAGCATAGGTGGAAGTCTTGTTGTAGACTTTGATCTGGCGCCAGTTCAAATAGTTTCTGCAATATCTGATATTGTAATCGGTATAGAAGGCTTACAAAAAGAAAAATCAAAAGAATTAAAATTATATATAGAAGCAGTAGGAAACATAAATTTGACATTTGATTCTAATTGGAGATGGGTGTCTTCAGAGCCTTCAAGTCTTGAGGATGGAAAATTAGGATTATTAGAAATAACATCTATAGGAAGTAATAAAACTGATATCATTGCTAAATTTATAACACTTGATACTGTAGAAGGTGGAATCGTTGAAAACCCTTTAGATGGAGATCTTGCAACTGGCGGATATAAGATAAAACAAGATAATAATACATACATTCAAATTGGAGCTGGAAGTGTTTTATTAAAAGATTCTTTTTTAAATGCAGCAATTCCATTATCACAAACAGGAACTGATGCTCTTGTAGGATTTACAGCAACGTCTATTATAAAAGCTTTAAATGAGTTAAAAGCGGGTGGTGGAGCTGTAACATTTGACGAAGTATATGATTCACAGATAGGTGTAGAAAGAGTTATAAATGTAGATGATGAGAATATAAGATATAAGGTAAAAGTTACTGATGATGTAGTTGATAATGCTTTATTTATTGAAGCACATTCCACTGTAGATTATGAAGAAATTTTTGGTACAATATGGGGTGCTTTTCATTACTGGGATGAAGGCGGTGAAGATTTAAAAAAAGGCATATTTCTTTATATGGATGGTGCTCCTGTTCTTAAAATTGGTGATGATACAGATGGTAATATCCAAATAACTCCTTCTGGAATTTCTTATGGGGCAGGTATGGATCAGTGGTTTCAGATAGGAGAAGAATCGTGGTTTGCACAAGAAGTTCAATTTAAAGGTGGTATATCAGGAGAGTTTAGCGCGGGAAGTCCTGCTCTTATAGATGAAGCTGGTGTTACTGCTTTAAATGTCTATGATGGTAAAAGCTCATTGATGGGTGTTATAAATGCGCTCTCATCTGATATGTCCAGTGCTTTGTCAAGCCCTCTTACTGCTGATTTAGAAACTGGTGGATATAAGATACAGTATGATGCTGATAGTTATTTGGATATCAATAATAATAACATCGGTATTAAAACCACTGATGATTTAACTTTGCAGACAGATATAAATGACTGTATTTTTTGGTTTGGAGATCAAGCTGGTGGATTTGAATTTTATACAACAGATGGTTTAAACTTTAAGCTTGGTGCTGATGGAGCTATGTTTTTTGGCACTGCAAATGGTATAATGCAGTTAAGAGATGGATTTTTATCAAGCCCAATAACATTATCACAATCAGGAACAACTGGACTTTCAGGATTTACAGCCACGTCTATTATTGGTGCATTAAATGAATTGAAGGCAGGAGGATTATCAAATCCGTTAACTGCTGATTTAAGTCTTGGTGGATATAAGATAAAAAAAGATAATGATAATTATATGGAGATAGATGTAGATGATAATATTTCTTTTAGATGTGAAGGAAGTCTCTTACCATGGGCCACTGGCAATGTTCAAATAAAAAGCTATAGTGGTAACGTTCAATTTCAAGATCAGTATTTATCCGCAGCTGTTACCATTTCTGAAACAGGAGTAACTGGACTTTCAGGATTTACAGCAACATCTATTATTGGTGCATTAAATGAACTAAAAGCAGCTCTTCCGTAAAAAATATGAAAGTATTGAAAGGAGAAAATTATGAAACTATCAATTAAAGAAAGAATTGTAATAACACAGTTATATCCTAATCAAGGTAATTTAATATCTCAAACATTAGTTAGAGATATTGATAAAAAAATAAGAATTACTCAAGAAGAAATGAAAGAAATTGATTTTAATGTTAGAGAAGATGGAAATAGTTATGTTTGGAATAATGAAAAAGCAAAAGAAAAAGAAATTGAATTTACAAAATCTGAAATTGATTTATTGAAGAAAGAAGTAGAAAAATTAGATAAAGAAAATAAAATAACACAAAGTATGTTAGATCTTTGTTTAAAGATAAAAGAATATTAGAATGTAAGAAAGAATTTTTTGTTTAGTATTTGAAAGTTTAAGGATGAAGCATGAATATAAAACACATTGGAAATATTTCAAATAATTATGTTATAGATTTAAATGATGCAGACGTTCAGATAATTACTGTTTTGAGTGATATATCGATAGGTGTAGATAATCTCGATGCAAATATAGCCAAAAATGTTAAAGTATATTTAGAAGCTGTTGGAGATAGAATAATTAATTTTGATTCAAGCTGGAAATGGCTTACAATAAAACCCGCTATATTATATAATGGAAAATCTTCTTTAATAACAATTACAACAAAAGGGAAGAAAGGAAGCGACGTAATTGTCAAATATGAAGAATTAGATACTCCTGGAGTTTCTGGATATCCTCAAGTAAATACATTTGCTGATCTTCCTGATCCAACATTACATTCAGGAGAGATATATATAGTCCTTCAAGCTACTGGAGTTTTTTTAATAAACAGAAAAAGAAAGGGATTTTATAGAAGCGATGGAGTAGAATGGACAAGACTTGGTGATGTAATTTCTTTATTTAAAGATACGAATTTTGAAATATATGACGATGTAGATAACACTAAAAAAATAAAATTTGAAGTGAGTGGAATAATGTCTGGCAATGAAAGAACTATTACAATGCCAGATAACGATGTGGATCTAGGAGAAATACACGATAGAGTTCATGATATAGATTCTACATTAGATCATAACGGAGTTAGTGGAGCAATAGAAGATGATCTCATAACATTTGATTCCAATGGATTGCCTAAAGACTCTGGCTCAAAAGCATCAGATTTCGCTTCAAGTAGCCACACACACACTCATGCAAGCACAACAGGACAAACAGAAAACGACCATCATAATAGATTACATGATTTAGACGAAACAAATGATCATAATGGAATAACGGGAACAGAAGATAATATAATGACTTTGAATGCTGATGGACTTCCAAAAGATAGCGGGTATGCAATTTCAGAGTTAGATAGTATATTATTTGAAAGAGAAGCGTCTGTTATAATAAAACCGAAAACAGATGGAGATTATATAAAGTTATATCATACAGACAATACACAATATCTTACTATTAGAAGGGAAAGTGGGAGCGCTTCTATAACTGTGGGTGGTAATGATGCTCAAGCTTTATATTTTAATGTATTAAAAGCCATTTTTCAATTAGGCGGGACAACAACACAAGAATATCATGTGATAAGCGACGGTGTTGACGGTACTATAATGAAAATAACAGCTGATCATGTTATTGATATAAATCAAAGTAGATTTAAGAATTATATTAAAGAAGTTTTTTTTACTACAGACTATAATGGTACTAAAGGAGATTTTAAAGTAAAAACTGTAGGATCTAGCGATCAATGCAGAATGACTTTTCAAATTCCCGAAGATTTTAATTCTTTAGTTCATTTATATGCAGTATATATACCTGAAACATCACAAAATTTTAAATCTATAAGAACTTATTCTGATTATGGTGCGATAGGTGAACAATATGATAATCATTCTGAATCAAGTATGTTAATTCCATTGTTAAATTTTGTTGCAGGTCAATTAACTCAATTTAATATAGCTAATAGATTTACAAGCATTGAAGCAGGAGATTATTGTGGGATACAGCTTGCTCATGTAAATATTGGAACAGATTTACATTATTTGGGTATAAGAATGAGATATTTATCAAAGTAGAGGTTTTAAATGGAAATTAATTTTCAAAGAAATTTAGTAGATGATTCATGGGACATAAAAACAATATGTCTTGAAAATTTATTAAGAGATAGTTCTCTTGAGAAGGAGTGCGATATAATACTTAATGGATCTGAAGGCACTCTTAATTTTCATGAAGAAATTTTAACATCTGAAGAACAAATTTTAGTCAATTTATTGATAGAACAAAGTAGAGAAATGGAAGATAATTTTATTTCTATTGGAGAAAAAAATTATAGAAGAAGAGAATATAGCACTTCTAAAAGACTTATAAAAGAGACTTGGTATCATACAAATAATGAAGACGGAACATATAGTAATAAAGTTGAAGAGATAATCTATACATATAATTCAAATAAATTAATGGGTTATACAATAAAAAAATATTGGATGGATGGTACAGTTAGATTAGAAGAAAATTATCAATATTCAACTCTTTCTGGTGATTTTGAAGCTATAGATTTAAAAAGAATATAATGGAGGATATAATAAAATGGCAGAAGAAGAAGGAATAAATTTTCCCAAATTTACAGAAGATGGAAATCAAATAGTTGCTCCAACTTATGAAACTACTCCGAATGATCCTTTATGGAAGGGATTTAGAGGTATAGCACAAGCTGGTGTTGAATCATTTAATGATTTCGAAATAGATACTGAAATAGCGCTACAAGGTGGAATTATAAAACTCATCAATAATAGCGATATTCATGAAGATGATATTTTGGATTTTTATGTAATTGATAAAGATGATGTATTAGGTCTATTTTCTATTTATGGATTGACTGTAGGTGTTGATGTTCTTGAACTAGGTCATTTTGTAAGAAATATATATGTATATGATGAGAAAGAAATTGAATTTGTTAGAAGAGGAAAATTCGATATTTATCAAGGTCTTTTTTTAAGAATAGGCTACAAAAGTAGCGGTCAAAATAATATAAATTTTCATTTTAGAATAGTTGCTGAAGAAAAGATTGATTAAGGAGATATCATGAGTATATATATAAATGGAGAAGAAATAAAAAAATACGGTAAAAAATTAAAAATTAGTACTATATTAAAAGATAAAAAATTGAAAAAAAAATTGCCGTTTAAATGTTTAAACAGAAATCAATTTTTAAAAAAGGCCTTAAAAAATAAGGAGTAAATTAGATGGCAGAATGTAGAAAAGGATATGCATTTAATGATCCCGATTTAGTCTCAAATGGAGGATGGGGTGCTATAATAACACCTGATGAATTAAGATATGTCTATTCGTTCGGTAATGAATTAGTTGCTCCAAATTCTCAAGTAATAACTGATGATACTTTAAAGTGGTATATAGATAATGCTGTAGATGCTTGTGAAAGAGATTTAAATGTTAAATTATTAAAAAGAATATATAAATATAGGCCTGCTTTTGGAGTTGTTCGCGATGATCTTTCTGGAGAAGAAGGTATAGATTACGAATGGGACGAACCTTATGATTTTAATAGAAAAGAGTTTAATGAATATATATTCATTAAATTGAGGCACAGACCTGTTATAAATGTACAAAACGTAAAATTCAATGATGTTGCTAGTAATCAAATTTTAGATATAACAAATTGGGTTAAAATAAATCATGAAAAAGGAAGTTTGCAATTTTTTCCAAATCAGGGTTCTTTAGAATCGTTGCCTATATTTTTAGGACAGACTTTTTTAGCAACAACATTTGGAGCAGGAGTAGAATATTATCCAGATGCTTTTTCTGTAGACTTTACATCAGGATTTGAAACAGTAAGACATTTAAGAAAAAAATGGAAAGAGATGTTTAGTATTATAGGCATGTTAGCAGCAATAAATCTTTTAAATGATTATGGAGATGGTAGAGCAGCGGCGATTGCATCTAGTTCGATTGGGTTAGCAGGAGTTTCAGAAAGTTATAGTACGACTATGTCTGCAACTAACGCGCTTTTTGGTGCACGCATAATTTCATACAGAGAAGAATTAAAAAGATTTTATAAAGCAAATAAAAATAAATACGGAGGAGTTTTATTCACCGCATTATAAGGAGGAAAAATAATGAAACAGTGTGTAAATTGTGGTAAAGTTCATAGTGATAGGGTTGATGTTTGTGATAATTGTGGCAGTGTAGATTTTCAGGCTTATGTTGAAGATAAAAAGGAGCCTAGAAAAGAAAACAAGAAAGATAAAAAGAAGGACGACTAATGGGTAGAAATACAAGCGCATACGCAAATCAAACTTTTGCACGTATAGAAGGTAGACCAGAAGAACATGAAGCTGTTATAAGACGTCATGGTCAATATGCTCGTTTAATACAAGCAAAAAAATGCCCTTGTATTAAAAATGGAAAGCCCAGTTTATTTTGTAATCTATGTAATGGAAAAGGTTATATTTTAAGTTTTCAGGAAGATTATGAGATTATAGATGAAAATAGCCCTCATGGGTGCTCTTCTTTGAATGAAGTGAAGCCATTTTGGAATCCTATATCTAAAGTTATTAAAATACAAAGAGCTGTTAAAGATTTTTGCGGAGGAGATCAAATATTGTATGATGTTTTAAATTTTACTGATGACACTATAACATTAGTTGATAATGGGTCTTTACCAAAAATGTATGAGCCATTAAAAGTAACTTATAGATACAGGATTCCAGAAGAAGTTTTAAATGAAAATTCTATTCATGATGGAACTTTTATAATTCATACTATCGAGACTGAAGTAGAAATAGACGCAGAAAATTCAAATCCGTTTAATATTCATGGAGATATAAGTTCTGTTTCTAGGGTATATAATGTAACTCAGAATTATACATATACAGTTCTATCGTTCAAAAAACAATCAATAATATTAGATGATAATGGAGGTGCCGCGCCTATTCCAGATGTATTGGACGTTTTACAAGTAGATTATGAATACATCAAACCTATAAAAGTAATTGTTGGTAGAGTAAATGTTGTAAATGCTTTGACAAAATGGGGAGAAGATCTTAAACAAGGAGATTTAGAATGTACTTTAGCAGGCGGACATTTTGTAAAAAGAGGGAATATATTAAGTTTATTGACATCTTTTTTGAATGAAAGTACAGTGATTACAAGAGGTGCAGGGACTAAAGATGAAATTCCTCAATTTGATGTTGTTGAATTAGTTGGAAATATATTAGATGAAGATGGCGTAGAATATATAAATGATACAGATTTTATGTTATCAGAATATAATGATTTGATTTGGATATTAAACAAACCAATACAAGGAAAAAAATTTACTGTTGTTTATAGATATCATCCATCTTATATTGTTTATAAAAGAGAGGTTGAATTAATGAATGCTGAAGATAAAAGATTTCCGCAAACAATGTTATTAAGAATGTTCAATAAATTTACATCTAAGGAGTTAGATATACTGTGAAAATATATTTGACACAAGAAGGAACTCCATTAAGTGATCTTATCTCTATACTTGGGTCTAAAAGACTTCCTGGATTAGTACAATCTATAAGAATTGCAACGAATGAAGTGATGAGAGAATGGGTTAAATCTGTGGAGAATTCAAATGCTAAAGATGGTTGGAAAAGAAAATATAAAGAAAGTATTAATATAGATAAACAAACAGATCCAATGGAAGCATCAGTATCTGCTAAAGGGATGTTTGTAAATTTTGTAGAAAAAGGTGTTAAAAGATTTGATATGAAGCCCGGTCTTTTGCATGGTCCGCATGCAAGAAGAAATGAGAAAGGAGAGCCATATAATATAATATTCATGAGAAAGTTTACTCCTGCAGCTCATCAAGTTTCTGCAATGCCTAAAGCTGTGTATGCTGTTGTAAAAAAACTAGATAAAAACGATATAAGAAAAAGATATAGAGTGACGGGTATTCACGGAACAACCCCGTTAATGTCAGGAACTTCTTTACAAAGTAGAGTATATACAAAGCCTGCAGTTTATAAAGGAGCAAGTGGAAAAGATATCTATGGAGGATTAGTAAAGACGGGATCTCCAAGACATACAGTATATGGTACTTTTAGAATTGTAAGTAAAAACTCAACAGGATGGATATATCCGGGTGCTCAAGCAGTACCAATATATCCGAATTTAAAAAGAAGAATGAATAAAAAAGTTAAAGATATATTACAATCAGGTTTAAAATTAGATATAGAAGAAGGATTAAATTTTATAAAGGAAAATACATGATGGAATTAATAATGTTAATTTTTCTTATTATATTACTGATTTTTGGAAAAGAAATTATAGAATTTATTTTTAAAAGGTTTAAATTTTAATTATGAGTAAAATACATTTTACACAATTTATTATTGACGAAGTAAAATATTTTATTGACTTTATAACTGCAAATATCGCAGAATATAAATTAAGTGAGCTTACAAACGGCAACGCGGGTGATATTCCGTCTATTCAAGGAGCACATCCATTAGCTATAGAATATGGAAATGCATTAGCAGCAGATGAAGAGGGAAATTATACATCGATACTTCCTGCAATTGGAGTAGAACTTTTAGATGATGATCTTTTTGAAAGACAATTATTAGGAGCTGGATATAAGAATGAAGAAGTAACTCAAGATTTTATAGATGAAGTATCTGCAATTCAATTGAAAGATAGATTTAATAATGGTACGATAATGAGTAACACAGTTTTGAATAATATACAAGATGCTAAGACCGCAAAAGGTTCTGAAAAACTTTGGGCATCGTCTGATAGATATTTAGAAAGAATATCAATAAATATTTCTATATGGAGTGAACATATAGAGGTAACTAGAATATTATATATGATATTAAGAAGTATATTAAAAAGAGCTAAAAGAGATTTATCATCTAAAGGTATAAAAAATTTAATGATAAAAGGACAAAATGCTTTATATAATTATGAATTTGGAACTACATTATTTGGAAGTGAGTTTAATTTATCATTTATAAATTTACATAAAAATGTTGAAATAGATACTGATCTTGAAACTTTAAAAATTATTGAACATCATTTAGAAAATGAAAAAAGTGGGCCAAAATTAACTTCTATAGGTGGAGAAGGGCAGTATCCTGAAACATAAGGAGAAAATCATGGCGAAAAAGAAAACAAAAAAAATTGCAGAAGTTGATCAGGAGTTAAATTTAGAATCATTTATTGATTCAAATAATGAAGATAATGGAGTGAAAAATGGATTTAGAATATGGTATATTATTATTGAAAAGAAAAGCGCTTTAGAAAGATTTAAGATAGATTATTGGAAAAAACAAATGAAGAACTTTCTTAAACATAAAGTTTAAAAATTTACTATAGGAGGTAAATACAATGGGTGTAGAAGCCAAAAGATTTGATGGAAAAGATCTTTACAGGCCAGGATATTACGGAAAAAGAAATATATCTGGCTTAGATGTTGGTGCAGCAACAGGATCTAGATTATTACTTCTTGGTGAATGTAAGGCAGGAATTCCTTATAACGCTAGTACAGAATATCCAAATGTTGAAGATAGAATTAATTGGATATCTAATAGTGAGGAATTAAATAGAATATTAAGAGATGGCCCTGCTTATTATGGAGCTTTATTTGCACTTACACCTTCCAACCAGCCTGGAGTTAATGGAGCTCCTTCTGTTGGAGTTATAAGAGTAAATCAAGCTACAAAAAGTACATTGACAATTCAAGATGTAGATACTGATGATGTGCTAGATGTAAGTAGTAAAGATTATGGACTGTATACAAATCAAATAAGATTTAAACTTTCAGCAGGAACAAACAAAGGGAAGAAAATATCAGTGAAGTTTGAGAACAATACTGTTGAAGGAGATGATATTGCTTATGAATTATTTAGTGTACAGTATACCGGTACTGGAAGTGCTTGTGTATTAACGATCGATCCAACTGGAAATCTTAATGCTGTAACAGTTGGTGGAGCATCTGGAGATGATATTTCGATTGCAATAGCAACTTATGATACAATAGCAGAACTTGTAGCATATTTTAATGCATATCAAAATACAGGTGGAACAAATGTATATTCAGCAACTTTATTGGGAGATGGAACATTTGATTCTACAAAACTTGATAAAATAGTAGTTGGCGATGCTATTGATATTAAAACAGCTAAAACTATTTCTGCAATTCTTCAAGCATGTGAAGATTGGTTTAATGGAAGTTCTACTTATTTAATTGCAGATTTAGCAACAGCAGCAGAAAGAAGAGTACCCGCAAACATGACAGGATATGAATATATTGTTGGGGGTTCAGAAGGAGCAGCTGTTGTGACACAAGATTATACAGATTCTCTTAGCCAAATTGCTGCTTTAACTGATGCTTCTTTTGTTGGTGTAATGACAGGAAATGCAGCTATTCATGCAGTTCTTTCAACACATTTAACAGAACTTTCATCTTCTGTAGGAAGAAATGAAAGGCAAGGTTGTGTTGGAGGATTAAGTACTGATTCAAAATCTGTAAAAATAGCAGCAGCAGCTTCACTAAATAACTCTTTAGTTGGATTTTATGGAAGTGAAATAAAGAGATATGATAAAAATGGTGATTTACAAACATGGGCGGGTTTTTATGGAGCTTGTGAGATCATGGGAATGTCAGCAGGAAATGCAATTAATTTTGCACCTACAAATAAAATGATCAATGCAGTCGGAATAAAGACAATTCTTTCTTCTACTGATATTGACGATTACATTAAAGCTGGAATTATTGTATCGCAGCCAAGTCCTCTTGGAGGAATAAGAGTTATAAGGTCAGTGACAACTTATCAAGCATCGAACTTGATAGCAAATGAATGGAGTGCAATGAGAACGGCACTGTACATCACTAAAGATCATAGAGTTTTTGTTGAGAGCTTAGTAGGTGAGCCGGGAGATAACACTATTCTTGAAAGTATAAAGAATAGAGCAAAAACGAGATTAGATTTTTATGTAGAGCAAGGATGGCTAGTTGTTGACCCTGCTTTAGGAAATGCATACAGAAACTTCAAATTTTCTGTGACAGGAGATACTGTTGAGATAACTTATGAGGGTACATTAGTTGTACCAGTTAATTTCATCTTTGTAACACATAATTTTACTGTAGTTGGGTTTAAAAAATAAGGAAGGAGGTATAAAACAGTATGAAATCGACAAAATTATCCTTGCTTTTTCTCTTATTATTTAGTAAAATAAGAGGAGCAGAAGACCCAGATTTACCTGTTGTTGCCGGTTTGGATGCTATTGTAAAACTTGATGGAAAAGTTATTGGATGGGCTACAAATGTTTCATTTGATGAAGACTTTGAACTTCAAGGAATAAGAACATTAGGATTTCACGGCGATAGAGGGTATAAATCTCAGGGTTATAATTGTACAATAACAGTTGGGACGTTCGTTTTACAAGGCGATGTTTCTGATAGTCTTCCAGTACCAACTAGAAGAACAATTTTAACTTCAGGATTAGTTGACTTTGAGCTTATTGATTTAATTACTGGTGGAACACTTTACATATTAAGACAATGTAAATGTGCTACTTCTGGAGTTAATCTTGATAGTGGAAGTCTATCAACGAAGAATACAACATGGCGTTGTAGAGAAGTATTGCCACAAGAAGGAAATGTTTCATAATTCGAATGTATGAATGAAATGAAGGAGGAACGTTATGAACGAAGACGAAAAAAATTCAAGTTTAGAAGTAACTGAAGAAGAGAGAACATTCACGAAGAATTTTGATAAAAGGGGGAGGTTTTCAATTTTGATGCCTCTCCCATATCAAAAGGCTAATATCATTTCTTCAACATCTAGAGCATTAGGTGGAGCAAGCCTTGATAGTATAAAGGCGGAAGAATATGAATATATAAGGATGATAATAACTCTCAATTTTGTTTTAAATGATACACCCAAATGGTGGAAAGGTGCAGATAACTGTGCTGATGAAGAGTTTTTATTTAAATTATGGGAATTCTTTTTAGATTCTGAGAAAAAATTTCAAGATTTATTAAAAAAAAAATAGAGATATCAGAATTTAAAGACCCATTAACGTTCATTGATTTTTGGATATTAAGTAAGTTCAATATTTTGCCTACTGATATAAAGTTTCAATCTTTATATTTAGAGCAGAAAATTGCGTTATTTGAAGGTGTTAATAATTTACCAGATCATAAAGAGATCTCTAAGCACCTTAAAATAACAAAAGCTCTTGATAGAATAAAGAAAAAGAAACCGAATGAATTAGTATCTTTAGGTTTAATAAAGAATATGAGAAATGCATTCAAACAACAAGGAATGCAAGATGAAGAAATCGAAAGAAGAATCAAGGAGCATTGTGAAAGAATGAAAAAGCTTGAAATTAAAAGTTTGGAGAAATCGTTAAATGGCTGATGAACTAAAATTTAAAATTGGAGCCGTTGATGACACTAAAAAGGCATTTGAATCTGCTAAAAAGAGAGCAGGGGAAATGCTTGAAAAATACAAGGATCTAGCTAAAGCTGGATTAACTCCATCTGGTGAACATAAATCTCTTAAGAAAATGGAGAATCAATTTAAGAAAATAGTTGATCAGATGAAAAACGCTGGAAAAGAATCTCAAAAAATGTTTAGAAGGCCTTCCGGAACTGCTGGAAGAGGTGCAGGATTAGAAGGACAAATATCTGGAGCAGAAGCGTTAACGACTGGTAGAGAAGATGTATTTCTTGCATCTAAAATAGGTGATCTAGGAAAAGCATTAAAAGCAAGTTCTAATACGTTTAAAGAGAATATGCAATCTTCATCTAAAGAAATGGAAAAAATAAAATCTGGAGCTAAAGATTTAGGTGGAATATTTAAGAGAATTGGAATAGGTGGTGGTGGAGCGGGAACTGGAGCAGGGATTGGAGGCAGAACTCCAATAGACGTAACTAATGAGCAAGCATCAGCGCTTCAAGAAGCAGGCAAAACATTACCCGCTGTGGGTATAGCATTAGCAGCTGTTGCGGGTCTTTATAAAGTTATGTCAGCAATGTCAAATGCATTTAGACAAAGAGCTGGAGCTCAAATGACAGGTATTCAAACTTTAGGATATGCAGGTGGGGGAAAAGGCGGATTCTACGAAGGTGATCCATTATTGGGAATTCAGGGCGCAGAAAAAGTTAATTTAATGGCTGCGTATGCAAGACAAACAATGGGAAGAACTGGAGAACAATTTGGCCCTGCAGGTTCTAGAGTTGATAAAATGATGAGAGCAATGGCGACTTATGGATTGTCTGCAGGTCAAGTTGGAGGGTATGCAGGAACTTTTGACAGATTTAGAAAACAAGAAGAAATAAAAAATAACACAATGATGATGTCATTAGGAGCTGCTGAAGAAGTAGGAATGGGAGGAGCAAGAACTGTAGAGTTTTTAGATAATGTGAAAAGTGCATTAAGTGATGCAGTATATTCGGGAACTAAAAGATCAAATAAAGATATTATAACTTCATTGATGGCTTTTTCAAGTAATTCAGATGAAAGAATAAAAGCTTTAGCTCCTCAAATAATGAGTGCATCTACAACTCTTTTTGGTAGAGCGGCAATGATGGAAGGAGGAGCGGCAGAATCTTTTGCAATGCAATCTGTATGGAATAAAATGAAAAGAGAAAAACAAGGCCCAGTTTCATTTTTTGATGTACAGAAACAAATGGTAAGAAATCCATTATATGGTACAAAATCAATGGTTGAAGAAGCTGAAAAACTTTTTCCAGGAAATAAAGATCTTGCTGCTCTTTGGTTGCAGAAATCAGGAGCATTTGGTAGAGTTCAAGATGTAGACGTCATGAAAAGTATAATGGAATCTGTTAAGACATTCGATGCTTCAAAAAGTGGTAAAATGACGCCAGAAGCTTTAGCAGCTAAAGGAGAAGGTGTTGTAGAATCTCGTCTTGAAAAACTTACTGGAGCAATAGAACTTACAAAAGCACAAGATGTAAGAGATTCAAATATCGCATTGATTGGCGTTAATGAAACTATGGTAAAAACAACTCAAGAATTAAAGACTTCTATACAAAATTTAATTAAAAGTCTTGATAGATATAGAGAAATGACACCAAAGCAACAAGTTCAAGCAGATTTAACAAACCCAATTAATCAATGGAGAATGATTTTCAGCCCTACTTATAGGAGTAGTTTAAAAAAGAAATTGACGGGAAATAGAGCACAATGACAAAAGCAAATTATTCAGCACCATATATTGAAGTAACTTTTACGTCAGTCAAAGGAGATAAGTTTTCTGTTAATAGCGGAGAATTTGGAGGAGATATAATCTCATTAAGAACTCAAAAAAATTTAGGAGTTTCAGCTGGAGGATTTTCAATACAATTAGTTGGAAGGCAAAGATATAAAGATTTTTTTAAACTAAATGTTAAAGAAGATGTTCATGCTTTCGATATATTTAGGCCTATGGGATTAGTAGATATTTATATAAATGGTAAAGAACAAATGCTTGGAATAATTGATAGTGTTTCAAAATCAGAATCTTTTAGAGGAGATAAGCCTTCAAGAATCGTTACTATAATGGGAAGAGATATGACAGCATTATTATTAGAACATAAAGTATGGTACGATAATAAATTGTCTAAAGGAAGATTATATAATTATGCTATGATGGGTGGAGCTCTTGCATTCGGTTTGATTGGAGGTGAAAGTCCAGCAAGATTAATAATGCAAATATATAATACTTGGATGGTTAAAGTAATGAATCAAATCCAACCTGATGTTGTAAATAGTAAGTTTGGATTTGTAGACGGAGATGAGATTCAGGATAAATTGATTGGAATAACAGAAAGTGATGGATTTTTTAATGTATTAGCAGATTCAGATGTTATGTATTATAATGAAAAAGGAAAGAGGCAGATAGTAAAAAAAGGAGATATATTAAGCACTGTAAAAGGATCTGGAGCTCTTTCTGAAATAACTTATGGAAACTATTATCCTATGCAATTTTCTGTATGGAATTATCAAGGTGATCTAATGAATTTCATTAAGCAATTCGCTTCGTATCCTTTTAATGAATTATATGTAGAAACAGGAGATACAGAAGTTGTAATAGGAAATTTAAGAGAATTCTCTGGAACAATATGGACAGAGGCTAATAGCTTTTATGATGCGAATGCAAATGATGGAAAAGGAGAGAATATACAACTTTCAAGTACATCTACTTTAAAAAAAGGAAAGAGAACAAAAAAGCTTTTAAAAGGAAAAGCTTATATTGTTTTAAGGCCTACTCCTTATGATGATGATTCTGTTGAAAGTAATATATTTACAGGAATGGAAAGTTTATTGATGATGAAAGATCTTAATAAATATGTAGTTTATGATTCTTTAATTGTTGAAAAGAACTTAATGATTGGACGGAATAACAAGCCTACATTTTATTCAGTTACTCCTAGCAATGGATTAATAACTGGAGATTGTGCAAAAATAGTTGCGAATGCAGAATATGATGAAAATGCTTTAAGAAGATATGGCTATAACTCATTAGAGGCTAAATTAGATGCAATGGATATTGGCAGTAAAAGTTATAAACACGGAGGAATTATCAGCACTTGTAATGTTTTTCAAAAGAAATTAAGAAGCTGGTATCAAAATTCAGATAGATATCTTTCTGGAACAATGACGATTCAAGGGAATGAAAAAATAAGAGTTGGGAATGTATTATCTTATGAAAGAGAATCTGGGCAGATTGATGATGATTATGAAGAAGGAAAATATTATATAACTGGGATCATACAAAATTATGTTTATGGCGGAATATTTGAGTCAACATTAACTTTAGAGAGAGGAGTCTCAAGTAAAATTTTAAAGAAGGGTGAGAATTAATGCCAAATGATTTTATAGAAATAGATAATGAATTTCCAGATAAAGAAGCTTATGAGTTATTTTTAGGTAGAGTTGTGAGAAGCAAACAGCAAATAGGAGAAGATACTGATAAAAAAAGACTTGTGGTTGATATAGAACTTGGAGTTGGAGGGTATCTAAACAATGTACCTTATTATGGAGGCGGAATAGACTTAGAAACTGAATATCCTCATGGATTATTTATACCTCCTAGGGAAAATCAATTGATAGGAATTTTATTTCTAAGAGGGAATTCTGAAAATCCCGTAGGATGTTTTCCATTGCCACATCCTTCATGGGAAGTTGAAGAGAAGGACGATTATAAATATAATGAAATTTTAGAAGATCTTGAAGACATTGCATTATTCCATTTTTCTGGAACAAGAGTATTATTGAAGAAAGATGGTAAGGTTGAAATAGGGAAAAAAGATGGATCGACGTATCGTAGATTAGAAATAGATTTTCAAACAGGAAAGATTGTTATAGATACTCCTAATAACGAAAGTATAGAATTTGGAGAGAACATAGCAAAACAATTAGTAAATAATTTGCCTAATTGTATTTATTCAGGCGCACAACATACAATAGGAAATACTAAAGTAAAAGTATAGGAGAATATTATGAAACAACCTTTTTTAAATGATGATGGATTTTTCAAATCAAACGCAGTCACTGAAGGTGGTGATTTAATGAAAGCTAAGTACGTCAAACGTACTGGTGTTAAAGGTAACTATAAATACTGGTACAAAGATACAAAGACAGGAAAACTAGTATCTGATAAACAATCAAAAGATAAGAAAGAAAAAGGAGAAAGATTGAATAAATTAAAATCAAAAGGATGGGATTTTAATACAACTAGTAAAGTAGTCGGAATGGCAGATCCTACATCTGTTACTACTACTACATTAAAAAAAGATAATATTAAAATAATTGTAGAAGAATTTCAAGGAATAGAAAAAATTAAAATAAATGGAAAAGATTTTGGAACTTTTTCTACAATAGGTTTTAGCTCTGAAAAATCAAAAGATGAAATAAAAAAAATAAATACTATATTGAATAAATATGGTATAAATTATAACGATTTAAAAGAAATATATGATTTTGAAGAAGATCAATATTAATAAATATTAGGAGAAAAAAATGCCATTAGTTGGAGATGATTTAGCAACAGCAGTTCAAAATGCAATTGATGCTTTAAGTGAAGCGGACAAACGAGATATGACAAAAGTAAGAAAAGCTGAAATGAATGCTATTGTAAATTATATAGTAGCTAATGCAGAAGTTTCTACAACTGTTACAGGGACGCTTCCAAACGGGCCGGTGGCAGCATCGGGTACTGGAGGAATATCATAGATGGATAAAGAATTTATTACTATAATGGTTTTATCTATTATTGGATTTGCAATATTTATATTTATAACTTCATATTTATTTAAAGACGCTATTATAGGAAAAGATAAAGATAAAAAAGAAGAGGAGGGCGACAATGAGTCTTTTAAAGCTCCTTGGTAACGAATACACTCCAACTGCAGCTTTTTCATTTGAATTCTTTGAGAGAACATCTTCTGGAGCTATAGGTTCAAAGTTAGGTGAAGAGATTTTCTTTTTACTTCCTCCTGAAGAATACAGTATGTCAGAAGGATATAAAGTGACTGTAACGAAAACATCAGGTGGTGGTTGGGTAGATGATTTCGGAAACGATTTTAAAACATTAAGATTATCTGGAAGTCTGCATAGTTATTATTCTGGATACCCGGTAAGTAAACCGAATATAGAATCAGGAGCTTTATCGAGTGCTAAAGATTTTGTAAAGAAAACAGGCGAGGGAATTATACAACAAGGAAAAAGACTAGGAAATAGTCTTCTAAATACTGTTGGGATAAATATTCCGGGTCTTGCAGGTTTAAGCGGATTAGATGAGTTTTTTAAATTGAGATGGATAGTTTCAAGATTAAGAGATGTTTACATTGGAGATCAAGGTCAACAAATTTTTTCAAAAGCACCAAATGATATATCAGATCTAAATACAATTCTTAGTTTAGAAGGTGGGAATGCATTATACGATAAATTAGTAATTGTATATCATGATTATGATGATAATAATCATTATGAAGTTATTTTTACTAACTTCACTATGAATAGGACGAAAGATGATCCTTTTACAATCAATTATACTATCGAAATGACTTGTATGAGGGAATTTAAAAATATCTATTTAGGTTTGGGAAAAGTTACTAAAAAAGAAAGTCCTTTTGAAATAATAGATGATTTTAGAAATACGTATAATACATTGTTAAATACATTTGAAGAGATAACTAATATTCCGAACCAAATTGTAAGCTATTTTACTGCATTGAAAACAGCAGCAAATAATTTATATAATGATCTTGTTTTATTTGGAGATAATGTATCTGCAAACTGGAATAATTTTGTTTCTAAAATAAATGGTGTAGAAGAAAAGAATGATGATTTTGAAGAAAGACTTTTTACTTCAACTTCAGGATTACCTATTACAGACTTAGAAAATGAAACAGCACAGCTTGATGAAGATCTTTTAAATATACAAGATGCATTAGAGCAGAATAAAATAAAATTGAATGAAATGAAGGGAACTGAAAAATATTATGGAATATCAGAACAAGAAAAAATATATAATGTAGATGATAAAACTTTAGAAGATACAGATTTTCTGTCTGATCAAATTCAAAAGCAAGAAAATGCTTTTATAAGTAGAAACAGAGTTTATTATGAAGTCCAACAAGGAGATACATTACCAAAATTAGGAAATAAATTCTATGGAGATTATACTAAAGGGAATATAATAGGTGAAGCTAATGATCTAAAAAATTCTGATTTTGAAAATGAAGTTTTATTAGGAAGAAATATAATTATTCCATTAGATTATAAGTCTCCATCTAAATTACTTGATAATAATTTAGTATATTATAAAAAATTAAAACAAGCTACTCCTAAAGAGAGGCAATTACAAATATTAGGAAACGATTTTGATTTAAACAACAATAGAGAAATTGTTGTAGATGGAACTGGAGATTTGGGATTAGTATATGGAGAAAATTGTTATTTAGAAAATATAGAGGATAGATGCAAATATTCTAGAGGAACACTTAATCCGATTCATCCAAATTGGGGAATAATGTTAGAAATAGGGAATGCTCCTTCGAGTGTTGCAATACAAAGAATATTTGAAAATATAGAAACACAAGCATTAAGCGACCCCAGAACAAAACAAGCTTTTGTAAGTAAAGAAGAAGCCGATTTGACTGGAGATACATTAAGGATCCCATTACATTTAAAACCATATTCTGGTAAAGAAGAAGTAATTGATGTGGGAGATGTAATTGCGGGTCTTTTAATATAAAGGAGAAATAATATGGCTGAAATATATAAACCAAAAACTTTTCTTCAGATACTAGATGCTATGAAGAGATATTTAGTTGGAGCTAGTTCTACATTGAATAATTTTAATGAAGGATCAAGATTATTAGTTCTACTAGAAGCTATTTCTCTAATAACATCTCAAACACATAATGATTTCTATCAAGGTTTAAAATTAGCAATTCCAACATCAGTTTATAATGCTTTTGATTTTGAACGAAAACCAGGGAATCAATCCTCGGGTTCTTTAGAATTCACCAGAGTCACTCCGGCGAGTCAAACATATACTATACCAATAGGGACTGCAGTGATATTAAATGGTATACGATTTGAAACAATTGCAGCAGGAAGTATTCTAATAGGCAATACATCAAGTGGAAATATAAATGCGCAATGTACTCAAACAGGAGTTGATGGAAATATTTCAATTGGAGCAATAAATACTTTAATAGGGCAAGGTAGTTTTGCAAATCAACCAGATGGAGTCGAAGCGTGTAATAACGCAACAGTCTTTGCAGGAGGAACTGCTGAAGAATCAGATGAAGATAGAATAGAAAGATTCCGATTATATGTAAGTTCATTAGCGAGAGCCACTGTTAATGGATTAATTGCTGGAGCTCTTTCAGTATCAGGTATTGTGTCTGCATCAGCAGTAGAGCATTCACCTACTCCGGGGTGGGTAACGATATATGCAGATGATGGGACTGGAACAATATCAACAGTATTAAAAGAAGAAATTGAGAAAGTAATTAATGGAGATCCAAATGATGAAGCAAATTATCCGGGATACAGAGCTGCAGGAATAAAAGTAAGAGTAGTAGCTCCAATTGTTGAGACTATTAATGCGACTGTAGAAATAAAAATATTAATTGATAGTCTTGCTGATGATTCAGCTTTAGAAATCGCAGCACAAAATGCTTTAGAAACTTATATTAATACATTAAGATTAGGACAAGATGTTGTTGTGACTGAAATAATTAAAGTAATAAAATTAGCAGATGAAGAAATTTATGATGTTGATGTAACTTTACCTGCAGCTAATGTAATTATAACAGATGAAAAAGTTGCAAAGACGGGAACTGTAATCGTAACAAGTTCAAGAGTAACGGAGTAAAAAGTGTCAGATAGAGCGATTGAATTATTAAATGATCTATTAAAAATATATAATAGAGAATCTGGAGAATATTTAAATCTTGTAGGAGACAGTAGTCTTGTAACTCCTTCGTTTTCTACTGAAGTTAAAATAAATAATATCAATACTGGAGCAATAAGTAATCCATTAGAATATTCAAGAAGGCTTTTTAGTTTCTTGATTAATCAATTAGATTTAAGAAATACAGTAGATAGTTGGTTGGATTATATGGGTGGAGTAATATATAATGTTATAAGATTTTCTGGAGAAAGTGATACAGATTATAGAAACAGGATCTTTACTAATACGACAACAGTAAAATGTTCTCCTATAGGGATAAAAATTCCTTTAGATGATTATGCTGATAATGTACAAATAATAGAAGGAGGAATGGATGGTGCTTTTGCTGATGTTTCATTTGCAGATAGTGATAGAGAATTCAATATACCTGGAGTTTGGGTAGTAAAATCAGCAATAACTATGGAAGAGAATGGAAGTCCGTTTTTTATAATTATAATTATGGAGAATGTAGACCCGGGAGATTATGTGACAATATTAAATTTAATAAATGCTTATAGGGCATGCGGTATTTTATTTACAGTTATAATCGTTTAAAGGAGGGAGAAAGATAGATGAAAGATTTTATATTTTTAAAACATAACGAATTTCAAAGAATTGCTGCTAATAGAACTCTAACTCGAATTGGAGATCTTGCTAGAGATAATTTAAGCTCATTAGTTTCTGGTTTAATATCTGAAGAAAATGCAGTATTTAGAGGTGGAAATTTTGAAAACCCTTCTGGATGGACGTTTGAGTTAGAAGCAAGCGGATTTTTTATTCAGAAAAAAGATACTGAGCAAGTTTATTGTATAGCACAACAAGATAAAAAAGTGATTACAGTAGATGCTGCACATGCAACGCTTGATAGATATGATCTTATTGAAGCAAGATATAGCGTCACAGATGAAAATGCGTCAACAGTAGATATAATAGATCCTTCTACTGGAACGTTGACTCAACAATCTAAAAATATAGATAGAAGGATAGAACTAGAAGTTCAAGTTACAAAAGGAACTGCGGGTGCAGGAGTCGCACCGTCATTAACAGGAGGAGATGCTGCAACGATAACAGGAATTCCAGTAATAACAACAGTTGATTTATCAACAAATTATAATTTAAAATTTGATATAGATGAAAGTGGAAGTCCTGTAACGATAGATTGTAGAGGAGGAACGCCATCGGCAACAACAATAGCAGAAGTTATAGCTCTTATTAATGCAGCAGGATTTGGAGTAATAGCAACAAATGATGGATCAGATCACTTAGTTATAACGTCAACAACGGTTGGCGGCGATTCACATGTAACGTTCTACCCCTCAACAGCTGACGATGCATTGAATGATCTATTGGGATTAACGATAATACCCAACTACGAATACGATTACGTAGGAGGCGTCGCTTTCTTTAAATTAGGAGAAATAAGAACACAAGGAGGTTCTGCAAATTTAGTTTCAGCTGATTTAAGAGATGTAGACGATAGAGGAAGTTGGACCGCTGATGTAAACAACATAATAAGACTTGAAGATCTAAGAACATTTCAATTAAATGCTGGAAATTTAAGATTAACAGCGCAAGCGGTTGATGTAGGTGCTTCAGTTAAAGATCCTGTATATTATAATAATAGTACTGGTAAATGGGAAAACGCGTCATTTGCAAATCCTCCAAGTGCAATGTATACAGATTCAAGCTCAAATGAAGTGACATTAAGAGGATGGAAGTCGGGACTTTCTGGTTTTATTGCTAATACATGGTATTATATGGATAGTTCTGGAAATTTAACAACAAGTAGAACAAAAATTCAAATTGGATATGCTGCATCTACAACAGATTTTATTGTTGATATACAAATAGATAATGAAGATGATGCAATATATTTCGGATATTTTTACAGTTAAAAGGAGGTAAGAAATGTCAGTTGAAGCAAAAGTTTATCAATTAGATTCAACGACTCCTGGTGCTGGAGTTGATGAAGATGTATTTCAAGTTGGAGCAAATAAGGAATTTCAGTTTAAGTTAATAATTTCTAATAGGTCGACTACTCCAGCAATGGTACGGATTTATTTGAGTACGGCTGGAAAAGCAGGATTATTAGCTAAAGAGAATATTGCGTATGATGTTCAAATAGATCAGGATAATCCGAAAACTTATGAAGATCTTATTTTAAATTCAACAATAAGCTATTTGACAGTAAGAGCTTCAACAGTAAATGTTTCGTTTAATGCTGTTGGATTAGAAAGAGATGTATAGGAGGAAATAAAATGAAAGAATGGTTAAGTCCAGGAAAATCAAAATCAATATATTTTACAACTAGTGGCAATTTTATTGTACCAGCAGGTGTATCGCTAGTATGGGTTACTATATGGGGGGGTGGCGGCGGTGGTGCAGATAATGATGTGTCCGCAGAAGGAGGAGGCTCAGGGATGGCGATTGTCAGAGAATCAGTAACAGTAACTCCAGGAGAAACTATAGCTGTTGTAGTTGGTGCAGGCGGTGCTGGTAGCTCTTCTGGTGGGCCGAGTGCAGGTAATGATAGTACTTTTGGTTCCTATATAACTGCTGATGGAGCGCAGGCTGGTGGTATTGGTGGCGGAAGATTAGGTGGTGCGCTTGACACTGAAGGAGACAATATTAATAATATAGTATTTGGTTCTGGTGGTGGTTCTGAAGGAAATGATGGTGCTGGGATGCATTTATATAATGGTGGCGCCCTTACTGTCAATTCTGGTGGTGGTGCTGCTGGATTTAATGGTGACGGGGCTGATGGCAGTGAAACTTCACCCGCAAATGATGCTGATGCTAATAGTGGAGCTGGCGGTGGTGGTGTGAACCAAAATGCTGCTGGTGGCGATGGTGGTTCTGGTGGATGTATTATAGAATTTATAAGATAAGGAGAAAATTATGATAATAGCTTTAATAAATAATGGAATTGTTGAAAATGTAATTATATCAGATTCTTTAGAATTTGCTGAAAGTCTTGGTTATGATAATATTGTGGATATAACTAATGAAGATCCACAACCAAGTAAAAGATGGACGTATGACGGTCAGAATTTTACTTCACCCGAAAATGAAGTTTTAATTAACAAACCATTGACAAAATGGGCGTTTAGAAAATTATTCACTATTATTGAAAGAGCCTCAATTATAACAAAATCAAAAACGGATGATATCGCAGAAACTATAATTCAAGATTTCAATTCAGTTCTTGAAGTAGATTTAAGTGATGCAGACGTTGAAGGTTCTTTAGATTATCTTATTTCTGTTGGCGTTTTGATTGCTAAAAGGAAATTACAGATTTTAGCAAAAGAAAATCCAAACACATTTATAACAAATTATTCAACTAATAAATTAACATTAGATAATATTATAGCAGAAAATACAAAAGTAGAAGTATTTAGCGATGATACTCTTCCTGCTGGGTTGAGTGAAGATACTGACTATTATATTATAAATGTTTCTGAAAATGAATGTAAGTTAAGCACTTCACAAGGTGGCAGTGCTGTTTCTATTAGTGATAATGGAGCTGGGAACCATTATATAAGAATAAATGAATAATACAATTTATATCTTGGAGTAAAACAATGAGTAATGGTAATAAAATTGATGGAAAAGATGTTGGTAATGCTATTGATTATGTTTTAAAAGCTAACTTTGAAGATGTCCGGAAAAAACAGAAAGAGCATGAAGATAAAATTGATGCAATCAACAGCACACTTAATCGACATGATACTGCCATTAAACTAAATAGACAGTCAATTGATAATATGAAAGAAACAATTAAAGGCTATTTTACTGTTGCTGTTATTATATTGTCTGCAATAACTTTAATTGTTAATATTGTTATAGCAATGGTAAACAAATAGTAGGGAGGGTTTATTATGAAAATATCATTTAGTAATTTATGGGACGATTACAAATTAAAAGTATTATACAATTTTATCAATATTAGATTAAAGTGGCTGTATCGTATTGAGCTTATAATATGTTTATTTGGTGTCAACTTTATTTCTTTTAGTTATTTTGTTGAAAAGAAAAAAGACAAAAAATCAACTAAGAAGATAAATTTTTCTATTTTAAATTTTATGTTAACATTAGTTTTTTAATGAGGCATACATATGAAAAAAATAGAAGCACCACAAGATAAAATATTTGGTAAAAGAAAATGGATATATGGGTTTGTTTTTGCTTTTCTTGAATTGTTACTTTTATTTTATATTATTTTACGATTTAAAACTGAGTCAGTGAAAATTGTTGGAAAATGGTATGTTTATTTAAATGCAATAGTTCTTATTGCATATCCATTTCATAATGTTTTAAATAAATTTTTTGTAGATAAAATTTCAAAATGGTTACATAAAGATGATTAAAATTTCTAAGAAAGATAAGAAAAATATTGAACGAGAAATTACACGACAAATTAAAGAAGATGGTAAAGTTGTTGAACTTTTAAAAAACAATAAAAAAGCTTTTAAAAAAGCAGGGATGAAAATAAAAGCAACGACATGGATTGATCCAATAACTAATGAAAAAAAATTTGGTGGATGTGTAGAAATTTTTGAAACAGATACTGACATTAAAATTCTTGATGGTATAAATATTGATGTAGGTGTTAATAATGACTTTGATGTTATGTTAGGAATATCAAAAGATTTTAAAGTTTCAGGAGATAAAGAGTTTTCGTTAGGTGGTTATATAGATGTAATTGATACTGGAAAACAATTATATAAAAAGATATTTAAAGATTCAAATGAAAAAGTAAATATAAAAGTTAAGGTAGGATTAAGCAAAGTTTTTTAGGAGGATTTTATGAACAAATTTGAAGCAGCAAAAATTATTGAAAAACATTCAAAAGAAGGAGATGTTATTAATATTTCAAATCATCCTGCTTTCTGGAAGCTACATATAGTAATCGCAGGATGGGGAATAAGACGTGCTCAAAAAAAATTATTTAAAGATGCAAAAATAACATTATCAAATGGTTTTAAATTTACACCTAATGATGATACTCATTCTATGGTTAAATTTAAAAAAGAGACTATAGTGAAATGCATATTGAATAATGTTAAAGTTTCTGATAAAGATAAAGATAAAGTAATACAAATATTTTCAAAAGAAAAATACGCGAAGACTTTTTCTGTAGAGCCTCCAAAAGCATTATATATCCCTACAGAAGAATACGCTTTAGATGATATAACTATTTACAGATATAAAAATAAAGAACTCGACGAAAATGATATTGAAAGAATACTTTTAGCAACACTTCCTATTTTATTAACTGATTATGATTATGGCCAGCTTATGAATATTCTTGTAAATCAGACGCTTGGATATCCTTATGATGAAAAAGTAAAATGGTTCGATTTAGGATCTAAAAGAAAAGTATGTTCAGTAGGAGTTGCAGTTGTTTATCAAAAATGGAGAAAAGATATAGAACAAATTCAAGAATTTCCAAGATTATTTTCTAAATTAAATAAAAAAAGATGGGACAAAGAATTCATTAAGAAATTCGAAAAAGATGGGAGTAGATGGAATGTTGAAAACACATATCCGTGTATGTTTGGACTTACGAAAACTCATTTTAATAATGAATTCGAATTAATTCTTAAAATGAATAAAGGTAAAATTCAATATTTGAAAAGTTAGAAAGGAGGATCTTATGGATAAGAAAGAAGGATATAAAAAGTATAAGAATCAAATTGAACTTATGTCAGAAAGATGGAATATGTCACAAGAATTAATATGTGCATTTTGTTATCAAGAGAGTAGATTTGAAGAAAAAGCAAAAAGATATGAGCCTGCATTCTATAAAAAATATGTTGAAAAATTTAATATTCCTCAAGAAGAGAAAACATGGAGAGCAACAAGTTGGGGATTAATGCAACTGATGGGACAAACAGCTCGTGAAATTGGATATAGAGGATATAGAGACGATTTAGTAGATCCAATAATAAATCTTTATTATTGCTGTAAATTTTTTATTAAACTATTAAACAGATATAAAGGAAGCGAAACAGATGCAATTGCAGCTTATAATCAAGGAAACAATAGATTTAAAGATCTGGATAAAGATGGTATTAAAGACGAAAATGAAGTTTATAATAATCAAAAATATGTTGATAATGTTTTAAAATATGAAAAAGAATTCAATAAAATAATAAATGAAAACAATATAATAAAAGAAGATTCAGTGTATGTTGTGAAATCTGGAGACACGTTAACTAAAATTGCTAATTCATTAGGAACGACAACGATGGAATTATCTAAATTGAATGGTATAAAAAATCCCGATTTTATATATATAGGACAAAAAATAAGAATAAAATAACACTCTACTCTTTCATAGTTTCATCCTTTAAGAAGGCGTCTTTTGCTTAATTGCAAGGACGTCTTCTTTTTTAAAAAAATTTTTTGTTTATAAACTAAAATATGTGTATATAATTTATATAAATGAACTAAAAAGGAGGGAGTATGGAAACTCATTATATTGAAAAGCCCGAAAGCGATATAAAGAAACTCTATCCGTTTATGTTTCCAAAAAAATTGAAAATGCAAGCAAGAGTAATATGTGCTAAAAGAGATATTACATTAGCTAAGTTTGTAAGAGAATCTATTGAAAAAAATATTAAAAATTACAATAAAATATTTATAGAAAAGTAAGGGAAATATGGTTCAAATTAATGATTTTTTGATAGAAAAAAGTATAAAAGTGATAGGAACTACTGCATTTTCTATCTTCTGTTATATTAAATCTAAATCAAAAGGAAAATTCAAAATGTTTCGGTTAAGAAACTTTACCGAAACCTTAAACGTATCTAAGCCTGTTGTTATAGAATATCTAAAAAAGCTTAAAAAAAGTCAATTTATTGATATAAAAATAGTTATAGAAAATGGAAAAAAATCTCTTTACGTAAAAAATAACAAGATAGGTAAAGAAACTTTACCATCGTATAATAATATATATATTAAACTATATATAAATAATAAAGATACTAATAACTTATATAAATATTCTAAGTATAAAGATATATATTATAATATTATTAAGAGAGCTCTTGATTATCAGAGATATAATAATAAATATTATAGAAGTAGAAAATTTAAGTTTGGAAAAAGAGAAATTATGCATGTAAAAACACTTTTGAAGAATGTAGATTCTATTGAAGATTATTTAGACTGGTGGTTGAAGAATAAATCAAATAAAATTTCAGGATTGAATATTGGAATAATAGCTTGCATTCCTATTATAGAAGAGTACAAGATAAAAAATAAAAGAAATATATCAAAAAGTAAAGATAGTTCTAAATCAAAAGAAAGACTTTTGAAAATGAAAAAAGAAATGCTTATTGAATTGTTTAGAAATATTGAAGATGCTAAAAAAAATAAAAGAGAATATAAATTTTCAGATTCAGATAAAGAGTTTATAGATAAATCTATTGATGAAGGTTTAATAATTTCGCAAAATAAAGATATGAGGTTGAATTTCTAATGGAATACGAATATAACAATAAAGATTTGAGATTTCTATTATGGCTTAAGAAAAATATTGTAGAGTCTCATAAAAAGTGTAAAGGAGTAGGATACGATTTTATAAATGGAAAAGTAGAATGTTGCGATTGTATGAAAATATTTAATTATCTTAAAGAACTTTACAAATCAAATATTCCAGCTGATTATTGGGATCTTGATTTGAAATCTCTTAAGGTAGATATCACATATAAAAAAATAATTGAAGAGTTCGTATTAAATATAGATAATGCAGTTTTAAATGGTCTAGGATTAATTTTAATGGGAGAACAAAGAGGTATAGGGAAAACTTCGTTAGCATGTGAAGTTGCAAAATCAGCAGTAATAAAAAGATATTCTGTCTACTATCAAATAGCGCAAAGTATAGTAGACGATAAATTTAGTGAAGATAAAAATATTATTCAAAGAATAAAAAATTCTGATATGATAATAATTGACGAATTAGATAAAGTCGTTATGAGAGAAAATAGCAATATACCCAAGCAAATAGAAAATCTTTTAAGAGAACTTCTTCCAAACAAAAAGTCTATTGTTATGGCGACAAATATGTCTGGAGAAGAAGAGCTTGAAGAAAAATTTAAAATTCTATCATTGATAAAAAGATATATAAAAATAGTTCCAATGACAGGTACAGATTACAGTGATAATTTACAAGAAAAGTGGATGGATAGACTTAAAAGAGACAAATCGAATTATTTTTCAGAAAACATATTAAGAAATGCTTCAATTTTTCATGAAAAAACAATTATTGCTAATGAAAAAGAATTCGATCAATTATTTTAGGAGGCTTGACGATGGACGATGCTTTTGAAGCTGAAATTGACAATACAATTGAAAAAAAATTTAGGGATTTAAAGTTAGAAATACAAGTAATATCGTATGCATTAAGAAAAGACTATAATATCGTTTTTTCTTTTACAAAAGAATATTTTACAATAGAGCCTTTCAAAGTAATTTTTGAAATAATAAAAAAAAATAGAATGACTTTTTCTAAAGATATAATTTATAAGTTTATTAAAAATGTTGTCGATGAGAATAGAAGAGATATTTACAAGACATATATAATAAAAATATATGATGAAGATATATCTCAAGTAAATAGACATTCAGTCGAAGTTTTAATAAGTAAATTAAAAGAGCTTCAAGAAGCAAGAAATATTATAAATGGAGTGAGAAAAGTAATTACAGATATAGATAAATTTTCAGTAGAAAAAGCAAAAAGGATATTACATCGAAGTATATATAGTGATTATTCTAAAAATACTAGATATTCAGGAGATTTTTTAGAAGATTTTGAAGAAAGAAAGCAATTGATAGTTGATAGAAAAGAAAATCCTAAAATGCTGGTCGGAGTTCCAACAGGAATAAAAGAATTTGATGAGCTATCTGGTGGCATTATGAGAGGAGAATTCGGAGTTGTTATTGCAGCTACGGGTATGGGAAAGTCTGTTGCGTTAGGTAATTTTGCGACGAATGCTTGGCTTAGAGGATATAATGTTTTAATAGTATCTTTAGAAATGACAAAGCATCAGATACAATTTAGAATAGATAGTAGAATTTCTAAAATAATGCATACGAAATTTAGAAAAGCTACTTTAGATGAAAAAGATTTGAAAATATGGGATATAAAAGTAAAGAGACTAAGAGAGAAAAGAAAGAATTTTTTAGAAGTTTTATGTTTATCTAGAGGATGTTGCGCTTTAGAAATAGAAGAAGAGTCTATGAAATTACAATCTAGAAAAAATGCACAGATAGATCTTATAATTGTCGATTATCTTAATCTTATGAGCTCGAACGAAAGTGGAAGAGATAAGAGAGACTGGAAGCAACAAGGAGAAATAGCATGGGATTTGAAAAATTTATCTATGGAATTTAACGGAATTGGGATACCTATATGGACTGCGAATCAAATAACAGATGAAGGATCTTCTGCAAAAAAATTAGAAACAAAACATCTTAAATACTCTAGAGTTATTTCAGAAGTTTCACCCGTTATCGTAGCATTACATCAATCAATAGATGATTCTCTTCAAGATATAATGAAATTATGGATATTGAAATGTAGAGATTTTGAAAAAATAAAAAGACCTATAATATTGCATCCTAAATTTAATATAATGATGCTAAATCAAGAGACAATCAATATAGCTAAAAATGAATTTATGAATAAATAAGCAGTTAACTTTTTGCTTCTTTTCGAGTATTATAACAATAAAGGAGAAAAAAAAGTATGGAAAAAATTGAAAATGTTATGAAAACAAAGAATGGAGAGACTGTTGCAATTTATCGCAATGGCAAGATCTATGTAAAAGCTAGAAAGTTTTTTAAAGTAAGAGAAACTTTAATTAATACTTTTAATTGTAGAAATTTCATACTTTGTAAATAATCCTTTTAAATTTTTTATGGAGGTTAAAATTATGAAAGAGTTAACTGCAAATGAAGTACTAAAGAAAATCAACTTTCCAGTAGAGCTTCAAGATGTGTTTCTTGCTGATGGGAGAAAGATCGACAATCATAAAACTGTTATTCGGAAAGATATCAATAAACCTTTAAGCATAGTGACTGACAGATACAATCTTTTAGACAATAAAAGATGTTTTTCAGTTCCGCTTGAAGTTATTACTTCTTCGAAGAATAACTATCTTATCAATCGTTACAGTCTCAATAAAGAAGGAGAGACAACTGTTGTTGATTGTCTTTCTAAAGATGATTACAAAATACCCGGAAATAAGAAAGATGAAGTTTACAAGAAAAGAGTTGTCTTTGTTAATTCTTACAATCGTAGATCATCTTTAAAAATGCTTTTTGGAGCTTGGAGACTTATATGCGAGAATGGAGCAGGTGTTTTTATGGAAAGCGTCGAGATGTTTAGAATCGTACATGCAGGAAACAGAGAGCCTAAGATCGTTAAAGATATGATAATGAAAAGCTTACTTAAATATGACGTTGTATTCAAGCAACATCTTGATGTTCTTTCAAATTTATCTAATGAAAGAGTTAACGAAAAAGAATTAGTAAGTATTTTTGAGAGAATGAAATTTGGAAAAAGAGTATCTAAAAATATTAGCGATATTCTTTCTACAGACTATTCGCTTACTCTCTTGGGAATTTATGGAGCTGTAACTCAGTATTTAAGAAATAGAGAGATATCGGCAGGTATAATATATCCCTCTATATTAGCTGATTCTTTGAAAATTCTAAATGTTCTTGTAAAATCAAAAAAGATCAGAAGATAAGTTAAAGGGAAGGCGCTTCTCAAAGCGCCTTTTTTTGTTTATGAAATTAAAAATAGGAGTAAAATTAGAAATTTTTTATAGGAAGCAAAAAGAGTTGGGTATATTAATGGGAGTAGGAGTATATAAAGATTTTAAAGTATTAATTAATAAATCGTTTTTGATTGAAATAAATAAAAAAGATATAATTAAAATGATTGATAAAAATGAATCTATTTAAAAATGTTAAATATGATATAAATATTTATGGTACCATGAATGCAAAGTTTCCAACAAAATGGATTGAAAATTTATATAAAAAAGTAAATGGAGATTTAAGAATTCATTTAAAAGATGTTTTAGACGATTCAAGAAGAATATCTATTTTTAAAAAAGATTTTGTTTATTTAAATAAATTTCAAGTTGATTGGATTATAGAATGTATCAAAGAATACAATAAGACAGGAATTTGGAGAGATTGTTCGAAAAGTTTATAAAAAAAAAAAAAAT